>OKBV01000001.1_pt1 | contig 191802 bp, 187 predicted proteins | sample 1614461 | NCBI WGS metagenome assembly OKBV01 (sample SAMN04436941, study PRJEB24849) | human gut metagenome | biome: human gut; feature: NICU; material: stool | host: Homo sapiens | place: USA: Saint Louis, MO | collected 2009-11-12
TCACTCGCAACTAAAATAGACCCGCTATCATCATTAACTTTATTTATTACCGTCATTCATTTATGAATGTCTGTTTACCCCTATTTCAGCCGAATGCTCAGCGTTCGGTTTTTTTTTACCCTTCTTTACACAAAACTTACCTTTCTGTGCTACCGATGCAAAACTATAACGACTATTAACTATCTCATAGCACTGCGCTCAGATATAAGCCTGACAAATAATTGATTGTTATTTAATGCTAAATGTATACTTTCCGTACGAATATTTGTACCCGCCGTTATCCACTGTACACCTTTGCACCGTCACGGGTGCAACCAAATGAGGCGTAAAAAATGCAACCTCTGCCGCGCGGTGTAAGTGTGGTAATTCATACATTACCCTTTATACTGCCCCTTCATCTTTCGCGTCGTTTAACAGGTCATAAACACGAATGAGTCAGTCTGACACAACGGTTTCCACCCGATTCTCCCTGTTGCCAGGAAGTATTACCCGTTTCTTCTTATTACTGATCGTTGTGCTGTTGGTGATGATGGGTGTTATGGTCCAGAGCGCCGTCAACACCTGGTTAAAAGATAAGAGCTATCAGATCGTCGATATTACCCATGCCATTCATAAAAGGGTCGATACCTGGCGATACGTGACCTGGCAAATCTATGACAACATTGCCGCCTCAACCAGTTCGCCGGGTGCAGAAGGGCTGCAGGAAACGCGTCTGAAACAAGACGTCTATTATCTTGAGAAGCCGCGCAGAAAGACCGAGGCGCTGATTTTCGGCTCGCATGACAGTTCTACATTGGAAATGACCCAGCGCATTTCAACATATCTGGATACGTTGTGGGGCGCAGAGAATGTCCCATGGTCAATGTATTACCTGAATGGTCAGGACAACAGCCTGATCCTAATCTCGACGTTACCGCTGAAAGATCTTACCTCCGGTTTTAAAGAATCGACGATTGGGAATATTGTCGATTCCCGGCGCGCTGAGATGCTGCAACAGGCTAATGCGCTAGATGAACGTGAAAGCTTCTCTTCACTGCGCCGTCTGGCCTGGCAGAACGGGCATTACTTCACGCTACGCACGACCTTTAATCAGCCAGGACATCTGGCAACGGTTGTCGCCTTTGACCTGCCGATTAATGACTTGATCCCGCCCGGTATGCCGCTGGACAGTTTCTATCTGGAACCTGATGCCACCTCAACGACCGAGCACCTGAATGAAAAAGAGTCGCCTGACAGCGTCAGCATTAATTTCAACAACAGTAAAATTGAGATATCTTCGGCGCTAAACTCAACGGATATGCGGCTGGTATGGCAGGTTCCGTTTGGCTCATTGCTGCTCGACACATTGCAAAGCATTCTGCTACCGCTTTTGCTGAACATTGCGTTGCTGGCCCTGGCGCTGTTTGGCTATACCACTTTTCGCCACCTCCCAGCCCGTACCACCCAAGTGGCGCCAAACCTTGCGGCAAATAATGAACTGCGCGTTCTTCGCGCAATCAATGAAGAGATTGTTTCCCTTCTGCCACTGGGATTACTGGTACACGATCAGGAAGCAAATCGTACGGTGATCAGCAACAAAATTGCCGATCACCTGCTGCCGCATTTAAATCTGCAAAACATTACCAACATGGCAGAGCAGCATCAGGGAATCATTCAAGCCACCATCAATAATGAACTGTATGAAATCAGACTGTTTCGCAGCCAGATCTCCCCGAGAACGCAGATCTTTATCATTCGTGACCAGGACCGCGAAGTGCTGGTCAATAAGAAGCTGAAACAAGCGCAGCGGCTGTATGAGAAAAATCAGCAGGCCCGCGCGGCCTTTATGCAGAATATTGGCAGCGCGCTGAAAGACCCCGCGAAAACGTTGGCTGCCAATGCCGCCGCGCTCAATACACCGGACAGCCAGAAACTGGCAAATCAGGCCGACGTTCTGGTGCGAATGGTGGACGAAATCCAGCTAGCCAACCTGCTGGAGAACGATGCCTGGAAAGGTGAATCCACACTGTTTTCCGTGCAGGCATTAATTGACGACGTAGTTCCGGAGGTTCTGCCAGCCATTAAGCGTAAGGGGCTGCAGCTACTGATTAAAAATCACCTTAGCGCCCATGATGAACGCCGTGGCGATCGCGATGCCTTGCGCCGTATTTTGCTGCTATTGATCCAATATGCGGTAACCACCACGCAGATTGGTAAAATCACGCTGGAAGTCGACCAGGATGAGTCAGAGGCTGAACGCCTGACCTTCCGCATTCTGGATACCGGGCAAGGCGTCACATTGAATGAAGTTGATAATCTCCATTTCCCGTTCATCAATGACACGCAGGGCGATCGGTATGGCAAAGCCAACCCTCTGACGTTCTGGTTGTGCGATCAGTTAGCCCGTAAGCTTGGCGGACACCTGAATATCAAAGCGCGGGAAGAACTTGGAACACGTTATATAGTCCATGTTAAAATGCCACTGCACGATCAACATGCTGATAGTGAAGAGCGCCTGTTGGATGACGTCTGCGTAATGGTTGATGTCACCTCAAATGACGTACGTAGCATTGTATTACGTCAGCTGGAAAACTGGGGGGCAACCTGCATCACGCCCGATGAACGGTTGAATAGTCAAGAATATGATCTCTTTTTAACGGATAATCCGTCTAATCTTACTGCTTCAGGCCTACTTTTAAGCGATGATGAGTCTGGCGTGCGGAAAATTGGCCCTGGCCAACTGCGCGTTAACTTTAATATGAGCAATGCTATGCAGGAAGCTGTCCTTGAGCTGATTGAAGAGCAACTGGCGCAAGAAGGGTTCCAGGAACTCCCCCTCGGCGGAGATGAAAACGCCGAACTTCATGCCAGTGGTTACTACGCTCTCTTTGTAGACACAGTACCGGATGATGTTAAGAGGTTGTATACTGAGGCTGCTATCAGCGATTTCGCTGCGTTAGCCCAAACGGCCCATCGCCTGAAAGGCGTGTTTGCCATGCTTAATCTGGTACCCGGCAAGCAGTTATGTGAAGCGCTGGAACATCTTATTCAAGAGAAAGATGCTCCAGGTATAGAAAAATACATCAGCGACATTGACGTTTACGTCAAGAGCTTGCTGTAGCAAGGTAGCCCAATACATGAACACTATGAACGTAATTATTGCCGATGACCACCCGATTGTACTGTTCGGTATTCGTAAATCACTTGAGCAAATCGAGTGGGTAAATGTTGTCGGCGAATTTGAAGACTCCACTGCACTGATCAACAATTTGCCTAAGTTAGATGCGCATGTGTTGATTACCGACCTCTCTATGCCGGGAGATAAATACGGTGATGGGATCACGTTAATTAAATATATCAAGCGTCATTTCCCGAGCCTGTCGATTATCGTTCTGACCATGAACAACAATCCGGCTATTCTGAGCGCGGTACTGGATCTCGATATTGAAGGGATTGTACTGAAGCAAGGTGCGCCAACCGATCTGCCGAAAGCGCTTACCGCACTACAGAAAGGTAAGAAATTCACCCCGGAAAGCGTGTCTCGTCTGCTGGAAAAAATCAGCGCCAGCGGCTATGGCGACAAACGTCTGTCACCGAAAGAGAGTGAAGTTTTGCGTCTGTTTGCCGAAGGTTTCCTGGTTACTGAAATCGCGAAAAAACTCAACCGCAGTATTAAAACCATCAGCAGCCAGAAAAAGTCGGCAATGATGAAACTCGGTGTGGAAAACGATATCGCCCTGTTGAATTACCTCTCTTCCGTAACGCTGAGTCCCTCAGACAAAGAGTAATTCTTTTAACACCAAAGTGCCTGATGGCACGCCGTTTATCAGGCCTACGAATGACACTGCGTGGTGCGTGTTCCGTAGGCCGGATAAGGCAAGCGCCGCCATCCGGCATCTGTTATTCCCGCGCCTTCCTCACCCTTTCCGCATAGACCGTCAGCGTTTGCTTCAATACATCCAACGTCACTGGCTTAGACAGACAGCTATCCATACCCGATTCCAGGCAACGCTGCTTCTCTTCGGCCAGCGCGTTGGCCGTCACGCCGACAACCGGCAGCGTTAACCCTAACTGGCGGATACGCTGGGTCAGGCGATAACCATCCATGTTTGGCATGTTGACGTCACTCAGCACAATGTCGATATGATTTTTGCTGAGCACATTGAGCGCATCCACACCGTCATTCGCGGTTTTACACTGATATCCCAACGATCCCAATTGATCGGCCAGTAAGCGCCGGTTTATAGGATGATCGTCAACAACCAGGATCATCATGTCATCGTTCGTCGCACCGGCTTTATCCGGGGTTGGCAGCGCCGTGGAGAGCTCTTCACTCCCCAACTCTACACTGTAGATATGTGCCAGCAGCGCAGGCAGTTCGTGCGGTGACGCCACGCTGTGTACCCATTCTCCAGGCTCTCTTTCCAGCGGAATGCCAATATGTCGGCGGCAGAAAATCACCGCTGCTCGCCCCTGCCAGGCCTGTTCCAGCACATCGTCGGCCACCAACAGGTCATCCGCATCGGGCTGTTGTCCCTCATATCGCAGCACCTTCATCCCATTACGCGTCAGGCTGGATTCGAGAAAGTGGTACAGTGACGCATTACGTACTGCCAGCCAGCAACGCGTGCCAGCCAATCCTTCAACACCCTTTTTCAGCGGATACTGTGCGCCATAAAGCGGAATACGCAGCGTAAACTGGCTCCCCATTCCCGGCTCGGAATCGACGGAAATATCCCCATCCATCATGCTGATCAGTTTTTCACAGATCGCCAAACCAAGTCCCGTTCCCTGGAAATTACGCTGTACGCCAGTCCCCACCTGGAAGAAAGGATCGAACAACCGAACCACCTCTTTGGCTGGGATCCCTACACCGGTATCACGCACTCGAATGCTCAGGTAGTCGCCGCTGCACTGCACGTGCAACACAATACAACCGGTATCGGTAAACTTGATTGCGTTACTCAGTAGATTAGAAATCACCTGTTGTAAACGCATCGGATCGCCATTCAGCGCCACAGGCACATCCGGATCGATAAAGCAGTACAACCCCAACTGCTTGCGGACCACCAGCGGCAAATAGTTAGCCGTAATATGGTTCATGACTTCACGCGGTGAAAACTCTCGCGGTTCAATCTTCAGCTGTTCAGATTCAATCTTTGAGAAGTCGAGAATATCGCTGATAATTTTCAGCAGCAGGCTGGAAGAGTTATTCATCGCCGTTACCAGACGATCCACCCCACTCGGTAACTCTTTGGTTTGCAACAAATCAAGGTTACCGATAATGCCATACAGCGGTGTACGTAGCTCATGGCTCACCGTCGCAAGGAACATTGATTTTGACTGGCTAGCCTGTTCCGCCGCCTGTGCCATCTCCTGCAACGACTCTTCCATTTTAACGCGCGCACTGACATCAACAAGGACACAAATTGCCACGTTTTCATTACGATAGCGCGAGTGTACAAAGCTGATTTGCAGATTGGTATTGTTGCTGGTCAGCACATCAACAAAATTGACCTGTTGGCCGCAAATAATTTGCGTTAACCGCTGACGGTCTTCATGCGTCAGCATGTTCAGATAGGTGTGCGCCAGTTCGTTACTCAGGATATTAATGCCATCCATCGTGCGCAGAATACAAATACCTACCGGCGCAGAAGCCACGATTTTACGGTTAAACTGCTCATGTTCTTCCAGCCGCTGAGCATCACTTTCCGCTGGAATAAAAATGCGCCGTTCATACATGCGCGTGAGCATAAACAATGCCGCCCCGACCAGCACGTTCAGCAATATAGCGTTCAGGATCATCATGCGGATCCGCTCCAGCACCAGGTCGACAGGAACGGAGTACACGATGCTCAGGGAGGACGGAGGCAGATTTTTCTTCAGTACCAGCTCGCGGAAACCTGGCGTGTAACCAAACCAGGAGCGCTCCTGCATCCAGTGGGGCTCAGCCTTAATATTCCCTTCAGGGCCGGTGAGAGAAATTAGCGCATGGCCATTTTCGTCGAGGATGGTCACGCCCATCGGTAAACTACCCGGTGTGAAGAAATTCTCCATGCGAATAGGCTGCTCTACGCCCAACAGCGCCTGGAGACGATTGGCGAGGTAAACCGGCGTCAGTGCATAGAAATACCCTACTCCCGGACGCGGCCCCTGGCTAATCCAGAACAAGTTGTTGCCGTTTTCTTCTTGCGTAGCATTGCGATACTTAATAATGCGCTCATGCAGAGCCTTCAGGGCCTCGTCTCGTTCGACGGGCATATCACGCAAACCGAAATTGGCCATACAGAGGTTGTCGCTGCCGATCAGGAACACTCGATTTAAATCATAAGCGGCGGAAAAGTTGTCGCGCCAGTAGCGCATAAACCATGCCAGTGATTCCAGAGAACCTCGCCAGGCGTTACCCATTACGGAACAGTCGGAGTCGGCAAACAGCGGCTCAAAATTAGGCACGACGGTTTTATCATCTCGCGCCCGCAGCGACATCACGCCGTTTTCCGCCGTTAAGCGATTTTCGGCAATATATTTCAGCTCTTTAATCACATCAGAGGTACGCTGAATGTAACGTTGGGCCTGATCGGAGCTGAGATTAAGCTCCTGATGGATTTCAGACTCTCGCTGGTGCAGCGCATTCACAATGTAAAACACGGAGGCAAACGCAATCAGACACCAGATAACGAGCGCCAGCGCTCTGAACAGGTAGCGTGAGACTTTTAGGGTTGAATGAACGGAAGCAAGGTATTTCAAAGGGGCGAAGCTCCGCCTCAGGGCATTAATAGAGTGTGGTTAAGGTAGCGGTAAATGTCTTTTGTCGCAATGCCATTAAAAAAAGGGCCGGAGTTCTCCGGCCCTTCTTATTACGTTTTAATTACTCTTCAGCGTCATCCGCTGCATCATCATCGCTTTCCGCTTCAGGCGCGATATCCTCGTCACCTTCAGCTGCACTTCCGTCGATGGAGTCGAGCTCTTCATCATCAACCGGTTCAGCAACGCGTTGCAGACCCACAACGTTTTCGTCTTCCGCAGTACGGATAAGGATAACACCCTGGGTATTACGCCCTACCACGCTGATTTCCGACACGCGAGTACGTACCAGCGTACCTGCATCGGTGATCATCATAATCTGGTCGGTATCTTCAACCTGTACTGCGCCAACAACGGAGCCATTACGCTCGGTGACTTTGATGGAGATAACACCCTGCGTACCACGAGACTTGGTTGGGTATTCGCTTTCCGCTGTACGCTTACCGTAACCGTTCTGCGTGACGGTCAGGATTGCCCCTTCACCGCGTGGAACGATCAGGGAAACAACGGAGTCTTCACCTGCCAGTTTGATCCCGCGAACACCGGTCGCCGTACGACCCATCGCGCGAACTGCGTTCTCTTTAAAACGCACCACTTTACCGGCAGCAGAGAACAGCATAACTTCGTCATTACCGGACGTCAGATCAACGCCAATCAGTTCGTCGCCTTCGTTCAGGTTGACGGCGATAATACCGGCAGAACGCGGACGGCTGAATTCGGTCAATGCCGTTTTCTTCACGGTACCGCTGGCGGTTGCCATGAAGACGTTGACGCCCTCTTCGTACTCGCGTACCGGCAGAATTGCGGTGATACGTTCGTTCGCTTCCAGCGGCAGCAGGTTAACGATTGGACGTCCACGCGCACCACGGCTCGCTTCCGGCAGTTGATAAACCTTCATCCAGTACAGACGACCACGGCTGGAGAAGCAGAGGATCGTGTCATGGGTGTTGGCCACCAGCAGGCGGTCGATAAAGTCTTCTTCTTTAATGCGTGCTGCAGATTTGCCTTTACCGCCACGACGCTGCGCTTCGTAATCGGTTAACGGCTGATATTTCACGTAGCCCTGATGAGACAAGGTCACGACAACATCTTCCTGGTTAATCAGATCTTCGATGTTGATGTCAGCGCTGTTCGCGGTAATTTCGGTCCGACGCGCGTCGCCGAACTGTTCACGAATCAGCTCCATCTCTTCACGGATAACTTCCATCAGACGATCTGCGCTGCCCAGAATGTGCAGCAGTTCAGCGATCTGTTCCAGCAGCTCTTTGTATTCGTCGAGCAGTTTTTCGTGCTCAAGGCCGGTCAGTTTCTGCAAACGCAGATCCAGAATAGCCTGAGCCTGCTGTTCAGTCAGGTAGTACTGACCGTCACGCACGCCAAATTCCGGCTCCAGCCACTCAGGGCGCGCGGCGTCATCACCAGCACGTTCCAGCATGGCGGAAACGTTGCCCAGTTCCCACGAACGCGCAACCAGCGCGGCTTTCGCTTCTGCCGGGGTCGGCGCACGGCGGATCAGTTCGATGATCGGATCGATGTTCGCCAGCGCAATCGCCAGCGCTTCAAGGATGTGCGCACGGTCGCGGGCTTTACGCAGTTCAAAGATAGTACGACGAGTTACGACTTCACGGCGGTGACGTACGAACGCGGCAATAATATCTTTCAGGTTCATGATCTTCGGCTGGCCATGGTGCAATGCAACCATGTTGATACCGAAGGAAACCTGCAATTGGGTCTGGGAGTAAAGGTTGTTCAGAACCACTTCCCCGACCGCATCGCGTTTCACTTCAATCACGATGCGCATACCGTCTTTGTCAGACTCGTCACGCAGCGCGCTGATGCCTTCTACGCGTTTGTCTTTTACCAGTTCGGCGATTTTCTCAATCAGGCGCGCTTTGTTTACCTGATACGGAATTTCGTGGACGATGATGGTTTCACGACCCGTTTTGGCATCCGCTTCGACTTCCGCGCGTGCGCGAATGTACACTTTGCCACGACCGGTACGGTAGGCTTCTTCGATACCACGACGACCGTTGATGATCGCTGCAGTCGGGAAGTCCGGACCCGGAATGTGTTCCATCAGCCCTTCAATGCTGATGTCTTCATCGTCAATATATGCCAGACAACCGTTGATCACTTCAGTCAGGTTGTGCGGCGGAATATTGGTCGCCATACCTACCGCGATACCGGACGAACCGTTCACCAGCAGGTTAGGAATTTTGGTCGGCATGACGTCAGGAATTTGTTCGGTGCCGTCGTAGTTATCGACGAAATCAACCGTTTCTTTTTCCAGGTCAGCCATCAGCTCATGGGCGATTTTCGACATACGGATTTCCGTATAACGCATCGCCGCTGCGGAGTCGCCATCGACAGAACCAAAGTTACCCTGACCATCTACCAGCATGTAACGCAAGGAGAATGGCTGCGCCATACGAACAATGGTGTCGTAAACGGCGGTATCACCATGAGGGTGGTATTTACCGATTACGTCACCAACGACACGGGCAGATTTTTTATAGGCTTTGTTCCAGTCATTGCCCAATACGTTCATGGCGTATAGTACGCGACGGTGTACCGGCTTCAGGCCATCTCGGACATCCGGCAGCGCACGGCCAACAATGACCGACATCGCATAATCCAGATAGGAGCTCTTCAGCTCTTCCTCAATGTTGACCGGTGTAATTTCTCTCGCAAGGTCGCTCATCTAACCGCTATCCCTCTACTGTATCCCGGATTCAAAGGTCGCAAATTATAACACATACGTGAAGATTCAGGTAAATGGATTCCCCCTGACAGAGGCTTTATTCATCCCGTCAGGCTGATATACTCATTTGCATCGCAAATTTAGGAGTAGAAGCCCCAATGAATGCCGAAAAACCCCCGGTTACTCACAACGTTGACCATGAAGAAATTGCCAAGTTTGAAGCAGTCGCGTCACGCTGGTGGGATCTTGAGGGTGAATTTAAGCCACTGCACCGTATTAACCCGCTGCGTCTGGGCTACATTACTGAACGCTCAGGCGGCCTGTTTGGTAAAAAGGTTCTCGACGTCGGCTGCGGCGGCGGCATTCTGGCGGAAAGCATGGCGCGCGAAGGCGCAACCGTCACCGGGCTGGACATGGGCTTTGAACCGTTACAGGTCGCAAAACTGCATGCGCTGGAGAGCGGCATCCAGGTGGAGTACGTACAAGAAACTGTCGAGGAACATGCGGATAAGCATGCGCATCAGTATGACGTTGTGACCTGCATGGAAATGCTGGAGCACGTACCAGATCCGCAGTCGGTGGTCAGGGCCTGCGCCAGACTGGTTAAACCGGGCGGCGAAGTCTTTTTTTCCACGCTTAACCGCAACGGCAAATCCTGGCTGATGGCGGTGGTCGGAGCGGAATATATTCTGCGGATGGTGCCGAAAGGCACGCATGATGTGAAAAAATTCATTAAGCCCGCTGAACTGTTAGAGTGGGTTAACCAGACCGTGCTGAAAGAGCGTCATATGACCGGCCTGCACTACAACCCCATCACCAACACCTTCAAACTCGGTCCGGGCGTTGATGTGAACTATATGGTGCATACCACCGCCAAAAGCGAATAAACCAGCGCTCCTGGCCTTATGACGCTGGATTGTAGGCCGGATAAAGCGCGCCAGCGCCGCCATCCGGCACGACTCCGGGCTTTAACGCCTGATGGCGCTTCGCTTATCAGGCCTACGTGATTACGCATCGCCTACCAATCCTGAGTAGTACCGGTACAGCAATTTTTGCGCCAGATCATAAGAACTTTCCTTACCTTAGATGAAGAAATCAGCACTCGATCAAAATTTCTATTTTTTTTCTCAATTATTGACATCCCCGCCAGGCCTTATAAGACGCGCACTTAGCGATTCTCACCCTTTTGCAACCTCAATTTAACCTCAAAATCAACTCTTGTGCTGAAAAGAATCCCTACTAGAATACTCACCATATAGCGTCTATTTTATCAAACAACCCCTACATATAGTATTTATCCACAGACTTAGTCACAACATGACTCTGTGGATAATATGGGGGATATTTTTTCTTTCACGGACAGGTAAAAAACCACATGAATCAGAGTCTGCTGGTGACAAAGCGTGATGGTAGTACAGAGCGCATCAATCTCGACAAAATCCACCGAGTTCTGGATTGGGCGGCAGAAGGACTGAATAACGTATCGATCTCTCAGGTCGAGCTGCGCTCCCACATTCAGTTTTATGACGGTATCAAGACCTCCGATATCCATGAAACAATCATCAAAGCTGCCGCCGACCTGATCTCCCGCGAAGCGCCGGATTATCAGTATCTGGCCGCCCGTCTGGCGATTTTCCATCTGCGCAAAAAAGCCTACGGCGAGTTTGAACCGCCAAAACTGTTTGACCATGTCGTGAAAATGGTTGAAATGGGCAAATACGACAATCATCTGCTGGAAGACTACACGGAAGAAGAGTTCAAGCAGATGGACTCGTTCATCGTACACGATCGTGATATGACCTTCTCCTACGCTGCGGTGAAGCAGTTAGAAGGCAAATATCTGGTGCAAAACCGTGTTACCGGTGAGATCTATGAAAGCGCACAGTTCCTCTACATTCTGGTAGCAGCCTGCCTGTTTTCTAACTATCCGCGTGAAACACGTCTGCAATATGTGAAACGTTTCTACGACGCTGTTTCTACATTCAAAATCTCGCTGCCGACGCCGATTATGTCCGGCGTGCGTACCCCAACGCGTCAGTTCAGCTCCTGCGTACTGATCGAGTGCGGCGACAGCCTTGACTCCATCAACGCAACCTCCAGCGCGATTGTGAAATACGTTTCTCAGCGTGCCGGTATCGGCATTAACGCCGGTCGCATCCGTGCGCTGGGTAGCCCGATTCGCGGCGGTGAAGCGTTCCACACTGGCTGTATTCCGTTCTACAAGCATTTCCAGACTGCGGTGAAATCCTGCTCTCAGGGTGGCGTACGCGGCGGTGCAGCCACGCTGTTCTACCCAATGTGGCACCTGGAAGTTGAAAGCCTGCTGGTCCTGAAAAACAACCGTGGCGTCGAAGGCAACCGCGTTCGTCACATGGACTACGGCGTACAAATCAACAAGTTGATGTACACCCGCCTGCTGAAAGGCGGCGACATCACCCTGTTCAGTCCGTCCGACGTTCCGGGCCTGTATGATGCGTTCTTCGCCGATCAGGACGAATTCGAACGTCTGTATACCCAATATGAAAACGACGACAGCATCCGCAAACAGCGCGTGAAAGCGGTTGAGCTGTTCTCACTGATGATGCAGGAACGTGCCTCTACTGGTCGTATCTATATTCAGAACGTTGACCACTGCAACACCCATAGCCCGTTTGATCCGGTTGTCGCGCCGGTACGCCAGTCCAACCTGTGCCTGGAAATCGCCCTGCCGACCAAACCGCTGACCGACGTTAACGATGAAAACGGCGAAATTGCGCTGTGTACGCTGTCCGCATTTAACCTGGGCGCTATCGAAAGTCTGGACGAACTGGAAGAACTGGCCGTACTGGCGGTACGTGCGTTGGATGCGCTGCTCGATTACCAGGATTATCCGATTCCGGCCGCCAAACGTGGTGCGATGGGTCGTCGTACGTTGGGTATTGGCGTTATCAACTATGCCTACTGGCTGGCGAAAAACGGTAAACGCTACTCTGACGGCAGCGCCAATAACCTGACTCACAAAACCTTTGAAGCGATTCAGTATTACCTGCTGAAAGCGTCTAACGAGCTGGCGAAAGAGCAAGGCGCATGCCCGTGGTTTAACGAAACCACCTATGCGAAAGGCATTCTGCCGATCGATACCTATAAAAAAGACCTGGATGCTATCGTCAGCGAATCCCTGCATTACAACTGGGAAAGCCTGCGCGAATCAATTAAAACTCACGGTCTGCGTAACTCCACGCTCTCCGCTCTGATGCCGTCCGAGACCTCTTCGCAGATCTCCAACGCCACCAACGGTATTGAACCACCACGCGGTTACGTGAGCATCAAAGCATCGAAAGATGGAATTCTGCGTCAGGTCGTGCCGGACTACGAACACCTGCACGACGCATATGAACTGCTGTGGGAAATGCCGAACAACGACGGCTACTTGCAGCTGGTAGGTATCATGCAGAAATTTATCGATCAGTCGATTTCTGCCAACACCAACTACGATCCGTCGCGCTTCCCGTCCGGAAAAGTACCGATGCAGCAGTTGCTGAAAGACCTGCTCACCGCCTACAAATTTGGTGTCAAAACGCTGTATTATCAGAACACCCGTGACGGTGCGGAAGACTCTCAGGACGATCTGGTACCGTCCATTCAGGACGATGGCTGCGAAAGCGGCGCATGTAAGATTTAATCTTTTGCCGGGTGGCGTAGCGCTTACCCGGCCTACAAATTAATTCGCGGTATTGTAGGCCGGATAAGCAAAGCGCATCCGGCAGTACATTCCAGACAGGATTCACATCAATGGCATACACCACTTTTTCACAGACGAAAAATGATCAGCTTCTGGAACCGATGTTCTTCGGCCAGCCGGTGAACGTCGCCCGCTACGATCAGCAAAAATATGACATCTTTGAAAAACTGATCGAAAAGCAGCTCTCTTTCTTCTGGCGTCCGGAAGAGGTCGATGTTTCTCGCGATCGTATCGATTTCCAGGCATTGCCGGAACATGAAAAACATATCTTCATCAGCAACCTGAAGTATCAGACGCTGCTGGACTCCATTCAGGGACGTAGTCCAAACGTCGCGCTGCTGCCGTTAATCTCGATCCCTGAACTGGAAACCTGGGTGGAAACGTGGGCGTTTTCTGAAACTATCCATTCCCGCTCCTACACTCATATTATTCGCAATATCGTTAACGATCCGGCGGTGGTGTTTGACGATATCGTCACTAATGAGCAAATCCAGAAACGCGCAGAAGGTATTTCCAGCTACTACGACGAACTGATCGAGATGACCAGCTACTGGCATTTGCTCGGTGAAGGTACGCATACCGTTAATGGCAAAACGGTTGTCGTAAACCTGCGTGAGCTGAAGAAGAAGCTGTATCTGTGCCTGATGAGCGTCAACGCGCTGGAAGCGATCCGCTTTTATGTCAGCTTCGCCTGCTCCTTCGCATTCGCCGAACGTGAACTGATGGAAGGCAACGCGAAAATTATTCGTCTGATCGCCCGCGACGAAGCCCTGCATCTGACCGGTACTCAGCATATGCTGAACCTTCTGCGCAGCGGTGTGGACGATCCGGAGATGGCGGAAATTGCCGAAGAGTGCAAACAAGAATGCTACGACCTGTTCGTACAGGCCGCGCTGCAGGAAAAAGAGTGGGCGGACTATCTGTTCCGTGATGGCTCAATGATTGGCCTGAACAAAGACATTCTGTGCCAGTACGTTGAGTACATCACCAACATCCGTATGCAGGCTGTCGGACTCGATCTGCCTTTCCAGACCCGCTCTAACCCGATCCCTTGGATCAATACCTGGCTGGTGTCTGACAACGTCCAGGTCGCACCGCAGGAAGTGGAAGTCAGCTCTTACCTGGTCGGCCAGATCGATTCGGAAGTTGATACCGACGACCTGAGTAACTTCCAGCTCTGATGGGCCGCGTGACTTTGCGCATCTCTGGCACACAACTGCTGTGCCAGGATGAACATCCTTCCCTACTTGCCGCACTCGAGTCGCACGATGTTGAAGTCGAATATCAGTGTCGTGAAGGCTACTGCGGCTCCTGTCGTACCCGCCTGGTGGCGGGACAGGTTGACTGGATTGCAGAACCTCTGGCCTTCATTCAACCGGGTGAAATATTGCCCTGCTGTTGCCGCGCAAAAGGCGATATTGAAATAGAGCTGTAACGCAAGGCGGGATAAAAATTGTTACTGGCAAAAGAGCCGCCGATGAACGGCAGCCCTTTATTTCTCCTGCAGGCATGTAGGAAAACGTTAACAGCAGACGGCCTTATCTAGCAGTTAATCACGTTTCGTCCAATAAGGCCTGTGACCGGAGGTGCATCACAGGCCTTATGCCATTACTCTTTATTCAGGAATTTCACTGCTTTGTCGGGGAAGTCGGTGAACAGCCCGTCAACACCCGCTTTGTTATAAAGAATGTCATACAGCTGGTTTACGTCAGTGGTGTAATCCGGCAGTTGATCGGCGCGAACGGTATAAGGGTGCACCACCATCTTATTCTGATGTGCGTCCTGCACCATGCCAGTTAACGAGATATTGCCCTTCTTCGACTTCTCATCAATCAGCATGTGGTAGTCCGGCCCAATGCCGTCCGCATACTGCGCAACCTGCTTCATGGCACCCGGTTTAAACATCCAGTCGTAGTTGTAATTAACCCAACTGCCGTCCGGCTTTTTCTCCTGAGTTTCATTCCAGTCAGTGTACGCAATCAACTGTACCAGATTGAGATCCATCCCCATCTTCGGTTCCAGTTCATTCTTAATGCGCTTTAACTCTGCGACATCAAAACACTGCAGATAGACCTTGTCGTTCTTGTCGGTGTACCCGTACTTTTTCAGTACTTCCAGCGTCTTAGCCGCAATGTCCTTCCCTTCCTGATGATGGAACCACGGCGCTTTCATTTCCGGGTAAATGCCGATGTTTTTACCGGTTGAATGATTTAATCCCTGAACGAACTCAATTTCTTCTTCGAAAGTGTGCACACGGAAATCAGATTTACCCATCGGGAAACGCCCCGGGTAGGTCTGGACCTTTTTGCCATTTTCGATATCAAAGCCTTCAGTAAACTTCAGCGACTTGATCTCATCCAGCGTAAAGTCGATAGCGTAGTAACGCCCATCTTTACGCGCGCGATCCGGGAAACGCTCGGCAACATCGGTGACGCGGTCAAGATAGTGGTCATGCAGGACGACCAGATGGTCGTCCTTAGTCATCACCAAATCCTGTTCCAGGTAATCCGCTCCCTGAGCATAGGCCATCGCTTTCGCAGGTAACGTATGCTCCGGTAGATAACCGCTGGCGCCACGGTGCGCAATCACGACTTTATCTGCGGCAACCGCCGCGCTGCTCACAACCATACCTGCCAGCATCAGCGCCACGCTGAGACTTTTCAATGTGGTTTTCATCTATTAGCCCCCGTTACGCTTGAGCTGGATCTCTTCGTGATGGCGTTTTTCGCCAATCATGACGACTACCAGCAGAATAACCGCCAGCACGCTACCGCCAATCATCACCATAAAGCCGCCGTCCCAACCGAAGAAGTCAACGGTGTAGCCGACAATGGCGCTCGCAGCCACAGAACCGCCGAGATAACCGAACAGACCAGTAAAACCAGCCGCCGTACCTGCCGCTTTTTTCGGTGCCAGTTCCAGCGCATGCAGACCAATCAACATGACCGTGCCGTAGATCAGGAAGCCGATGATAATCATACAAGCCATATCTACGTTCGGGTTGCCTGCCGGGTTCATCCAGTAAACGATGGTCGCAATCGTCACCAGCGTCATAAAGAACACGCCGGTCGCGCCACGGTTTCCACGGAAGACTTTATCCGACATCCAGCCACACAGCAGCGTGCCCGGAATACCCGCATATTCATACAGGAAGTAGGCCCAGGATGATTTATCCAGTGCAAAATGCTTCACTTCTTTCAGATAAGTCGGCGACCAGTCCAGGATGCCGTAGCGCAGCAGATAAACAAACACGTTGGCGATAGCGATGTACCACAACAGTTTGTTCGGCAGTACGTACTGCATGAAGATCTGCTTCGCAGTCAGCTCTTCTTCCGCTTTCTCGTTGTAATCGTCCGGATAATCCTTCTTGTACTCTTCGATTGGCGGCAGACCACAGGACTGCGGAGTGTCACGCATCAGAGCAAAAGCAAACAGCGCGACGACGATCGCACCGAAAGCAGGCATGTACAGCGCCGCTTTCCAGTCATTGAACCAGGCCATACCCAACAGGAACAACAGAGGAGGCAGACCGCCACCCACGTTATGCGCACAGTTCCAAACGGAAACAATGCTCCCACGCTCTTTCTGCGACCACCAGTGCACCATGGTACGACCACACGGCGGCCACCCCATCCCCTGGAACCATCCGCAGAGGAACAGCAGCACAAACATAATCGCAATGCTCGATGTCGCCCACGGCACAAAGCCCATAAACAACATCACTGCCGCAGCCAGTATCAGACCCGCAGGCAGGAAAACGCGCGGGTTCGAGCGATCCGAAACGGACCCCATGATGAATTTCGAAAATCCGTAAGCAATGGAGATACCGGACAACGCAAAACCCAGATCGCCACGCGAGAACCCCTGCTCAACCAGATACGGCATCGCAAGGGCAAAGTTCTTACGTACCAGATAGTACGCGGCATAACCAAAGAAAATCCCCAGAAAAATCTGCCAACGTAATCGACGATATGTCGGGTCGATCTCCGCTGCAGGTAAACGCGCCGTGTGTGACGCTGGTTTAAAAATGCTCAACATAGTGTAGCCTCCGTGGCCGTCTTTCATTCGAAGTAAACACTGCAGTTCGTCATTACTACCCTACCGCTCCCAGTGTGGCCGCGATGTTAAGGAAAGATACATAACAAAAATGTGAAACGCAGCACATATTGTTACAGATTTATGACAAATGTTCATAAAGGCGCACGAAATCACGTTTCATTTTCGAATAATGAGCGATTATGCGCGAAATCAAACAATCCATGTTTTTTATGTGGCTAAATGATAAAAAACGAACTGTGAGGAAAAACAATGAAAACTCGCGACTCGCAAACAAGTGACGTGATTATCATTGGTGGAGGAGCAACAGGTGCAGGGATCGCACGCGATTGTGCGCTGCGCGGGTTGCGCGTCATCTTAGTGGAACGCCACGATATCGCCACAGGTGCGACCGGGCGCAACCACGGCCTGCTGCACAGCGGTGCACGCTACGCCGTCACCGATGCTGAATCTGCCCGTGAGTGCATCAGCGAAAACCAAATTCTGAAACGTATCGCCCGCCATTGCGTTGAGCCAACGGACGGTCTGTTTATTACCCTGCCGGAGGATGAGCTCTCCTTTCAGGCGACCTTTATTCGCGCCTGTGAAGAAGCAGGGATTCGCGCAGAAGCGATTGACCCTCAGCAGGCACGTATTATCGAACCTTCCGTGAATCCACAGCTGATTGGTGCGGTAAAAGTGCCGGACGGCACGGTTGATCCTTTCCGCTTAACCGCCGCCAACATGCTGGATGCGCGTGAGCATGGCGCGGTTATCTTAACGGCGCATGAAGTGACAGGACTGATTCGCGAAGGCGCGACGGTTTGCGGCGTTAACGTGCGCAATCATCTGACGGGCGAAATGCAGTCCCTGCATGCACCGGTTGTCGTTAACGCCGCCGGGATTTGGGGTCAACGCATTGCGGAATATGCCGATCTGAGCATCCGTATGTTCCCGGCCAAAGGTTCGTTGCTGATTATGGATCATCGCATTAACCAGCATGTCATCAACCGCTGCCGTAAACCGTCTGACGCCGATATTCTGGTGCCAGGCGATACCATCTCATTGATCGGTACCACCTCGCAGCACATTGATTACGATGATATCGACAGCAACCGCGTCACCGCAGAAGAAGTCGACATTCTGCTGCGTGAAGGCGAGAAACTGGCGCCGATTATGGCGAAAACGCGCATTTTACGCGCCTACTCCGGCGTGCGTCCGCTGGTGGCCAGCGATGACGATCCCACCGGTCGTAACGTCAGCCGTGGGATTGTGCTGTTCGATCACGCAGAGCGTGACGGACTGGAAGGGTTTATCACCATTACCGGCGGCAAACTGATGACTTACCGCCTGATGGCGGAATGGGCTACCGATGCTGTTTGCCGTAAGCTGGGCAATACCCAGCCTTGCACAACCGCAGACACCGCGTTGCCTGGCTCACAGGAATCTACCGAGCATACGCTTAAACGCGTTATTTCGTTACCTGCGCCGCTACGCGGTTCGGCAGTCTATCGCCATGGGGATCGTACCCCAGCGTGGCTGAGCGAAGGCCGTCAACATCGCAGCCTGGTCTGTGAATGCGAAGCGGTCACCGCAGGCGAAGTGCAATACGCCGTCGAGAATCTAACCGTCAACAGTCTGCTCGATTTACGTCGCCGTACCCGCGTCGGAATGGGGACCTGCCAGGGCGAATTGTGTGCCTGTCGCGCTGCAGGTTTGCTGCAACGTTTTAATGTCACTACCGCAGCACAATCCATTACTCAGCTTTCCGACTTCCTCAACGAACGCTGGAAAGGTGTGCAGCCTATCGCCTGGGGAGATGCACTGCGCGAAAGCGAATTCACTCGCTGGGTTTATCAAGGGTTGTGTGGTCTGGAAAAGGAGCACCAGGATGAAATTTGATACCGTCATTATCGGCGGCGGCCTCGCTGGACTGCTATGCGGCCTGCAACTGCAAAAAAGCGGACTGCGCTGCACGATTGTTACCCGCGGCCAAAGCGCCCTGCATTTTTCCTCCGGCTCACTGGATTTGCTCAGCAGCTTACCCGATGGTCAACCGGTGACGGATATAGAAGCGGGTTTGAATGCGCTGCGCACTCAGGCACCCGCACATCCGTATAGCACCATCGGAACGCAGAACGTTCTGGAACTGGCCCAGCAGGCGCAAAATTTACTGGAAGAATGCGGAACGCATTTGCAAGGCAACGTGCATCAGGCACATCAACGTGTTACCCCGCTGGGCACCCTGCGCTCAACCTGGTTAAGTTCCCCGGAAGTGCCGGTCTGGCCGCTGTCCGCGCAGCGTATATGCGTTGTAGGGATTAGCGGGTTACTGGATTTTCAGGCGCATCTCGCCGCGGCGTCATTACGCCAACGTAATCTCAGCGTCGAGACGGCAGAAATCGAACTGCCGGAACTGGATGTCCTGCGTGATAACCCAACCGAGTTTCGCGCCGTTAATATTGCGCGCCTGCTGGATAACGAAGATAAATGGTCGCTGCTCTATGACGCATTGCTGCCAATGGCAAAAACCTGCGACATGATAATCATGCCGGCCTGCTTTGGTCTGGCAGATGAGCGGCTCTGGCAGTGGCTTAACGAGCGCCTCCCCTGCTCGCTGACACTGTTACCGACCCTACCTCCTTCGGTACTGGGCATGCGTTTACACAACAAATTGCAGCGCCAGTTTGTGCGCCAGGGCGGTGTGTGGATGCCGGGTGATGAAGTGAAGAAAATCACCTGTCAGGATGGCGTGGTCAGCGAAATCTGGACCCGAAATCATGCCGATATCCCGTTGCGGCCACGTTTCGCCGTGCTCGCCAGCGGCAGTTTTTTCAGCAGCGGGCTGGTCGCCACGCGTGAGGCAATCCACGAACCAATCCTGGGACTGGATGTACAGCAAACAGCTACCCGCGCCGAGTGGTATCAGCGTGACGTTTTCGACCCACAACCGTGGCAACTGTTTGGCGTCACAACCGATGCCACATTGCGCCCATCACTGGCGGGAAAAACGATAGAGAACATGTACGCCATCGGTTCCGTCCTCGGCGGATTCGACCCTATCGCCCAGGGTTGCGGAGGCGGCGTGTGCGCAGTCAGCGCCTTACATGCCGCACATCATATTGCGAAACGTGCAGGAGGACAGCAATGAGCGACACACGTTTTGAAAGTTGTATCAAATGTACGGTGTGCACCACCGCCTGCCCGGTAAGCCGCGTCAACCCTAGCTACCCGGGCCCTAAGCAGGCCGGCCCGGACGGTGAACGTCTGCGCCTGAAAGATGGCGCGCTATATGACGATGCGCTGAAATACTGCATCAACTGTAAACGCTGCGAAGTGGCCTGTCCGTCAGACGTGAAAATCGGCGATATCATCCAGCGCGCGCGCGCCAAATACGACACGACGCGCCCATCGCTGCGTAACTTCGTCTTAAGCCATACCGATTTAATGGGGAGCGTTTCCACCCCCTTCGCCCCAATAGTGAATACCGCCACCTCACTAAAACCGGTACGTCAGTTGCTGGATTACGCGCTAAAAATCGATCATCGCCGTACGCTGCCGAAGTACTCCTTTGGCACCTTCCGCCGCTGGTATCGCAGCATTGCCGCACAGCAGGCGCAGTATCAGGATCAGGTCGCCTTTTTCCACGGCTGTTTTGTGAATTACAACCATCCCCAGCTTGGCAAAGACCTGATCAAGGTGTTGAATGCGATGGGAACCGGCGTGCAACTGCTGAGTAAAGAGAAATGCTGTGGCGTACCGCTGATTGCTAACGGATTTACAGATAAAGCGCGTAAACAGGCGGTCAGCAACGTGGCCTCACTCCGGGAAGCGATTGATGGCAAAGGCATTCCGGTGATCGCCACCTCATCAACCTGTACCTTTGCGCTACGTGATGAATATCCGGAAGTGCTGGATGTCGACAACTCAGGCCTGCGAGAACACATTGAACTGGCAACCCGCTGGCTGTGGCGCAAGCTGGATGAAGGTAAAACGCTGCCGCTGAAAACGCTGCCACTGAAGGTGGTCTATCACACGCCATGTCATATGGAGAAAATGGGCTGGACGCTTTACACGCTGGAACTACTGCGACAAATTCCGGGGCTGGAGCTGACAGTGCTGGATTCTCAGTGTTGTGGGATTGCCGGGACTTACGGCTTTAAAAAGGAAAACTATCCGACTTCACAGTCTATTGGCGCACCGTTATTCCGCCAAATTGAAGAAAGCGGCGCTGATATCGTCGTCACCGACTGCGAAACCTGTAAATGGCAGATTGAGATGTCTACCAGTAAGCGTTGCGAACATCCCATCACCCTGCTTGCCAAAGCGTTGGGTTAAACCTGTTGTCCGGTGGTATTTGCTACCGGGCATTTTTTTGCGTAGCCCGTTCCGCTTAATTGAATACGTTGCAGTCGGACATATTTATCTCTGATTTATCCACGCAAAGACCCCATTTCCCGCATGCAGCGCATATTAAAAGTGGATACCGTCACGCCATCTTCTCTATCAGTTACAAGCACCATTAGTTACAAGCACCGCTAATGACAGCCAGCTACAAACGCTATTTAATTACCTGCTACGGTACGGTGACGTTTCTCACGTCAGCGAATTTATCCATGAAGTTGCCGAACGTTCCCCCCATCATAAGGAGAGGTTGATGACAATCGCAGGGAGGCTAAAAAAAGAAGGTCACCACAATGGGCTACAACAAGGGCTACAACAAGGGTTAGAGCAAGGGGTGCAAAAAGGAACGCAAGAAGAAGCCTTACGTATCGCGCGCATGATGCTGGAAAATGGAATTGATCGTGATTTGGTTAGGTTAATTACTGGGCTATTGCCTGACGATGTCACAGAATGAGTCAGATTGGGAAGGTTTGTAACCTTCCCTGTTAATAATTAAATCGTGAGCGACTCAACCACTTCGATCCAGCCGTGCTCGCTGGCAAGATCCTGATTGTTAAGCCAACGGCGCAGCATATTTAGCGCCATCATTGCGCACACTTCCTGACGAATCGACAAGCTGTAGCGATTAGCGTTCAGCCGAACGCGCAAACCATATGTCCCATTGGGGGTGGCCAGCGCAAAGTTAATATGTTCGTTTTCGAAAGCTGATATCGCCAAAGCCAGCCCGGCATAATGTTTGCTACGTCGCTCGGTTACCCAATGCGCCGTTTGCGCCAGCGTTTCTTCCTGGGGCGGAACAACTTCGCTCGCCAACAACGGAGCATTAGCGCGAGAAAGCTGCAACGCGACCAGACCACCGGTAAATTGTTCGCTCAGCGTCAGACTGTATTGTCGTTCCTGTAACGTGCGGGCAATTTGTGCAGGCAAACCTTCCGTACCTTCAAAAATCATGTTTTGCCCGGCAACCTTTTTCACCTCAGGCCACAGCGCCAGCATCGCTTCGCGTTGGGAATCCGGCCCGGTCAGCTTCAGCTCAATAATCGGCATTGAGGAGCGATATCCCATTGTTACACCCGGTGGCAAAGTTAGCGGATCCAGGCTTTGTGCCAGCTCGCTTTCAGAACGGCCAAAGGTGGTTAATCGCAGGCATAACGGGGGCTGAGCCAAAGAGAAACGCTCACGCAAACGCGGCAGAATCTCATGCTCAACCATGACTTTGAATTCTGACGGTACACCCGGTGTAAAAAACATCAGGCAGCGGTTAAGCTTCAGGGCGAACCCGCACGCGGTACCCACCGGATTATTGATAAACTCCGCGCTGGCGGGAAGTTCAGCCTGTTTGCGGTTGCTCGGCGCCATCACGCGGCCACGATCGCGGAAATATCGCTCCATCTCGGCGAGCCATGCTTCATGCAGCACCAGCCCTTCGCCTTTTGCCGTTGCCGCTGCCAGCGCGCTCAAATCATCGCTGGTTGGCCCCAAACCGCCATTAACGATCAGTATATCGGCGTGTTCGCTACGCTCACGCAAAACGGAGACTAAATCGTTAAGATTGTCACCTACCGTGTTGCGGCGTGTTAGCGGTAAACCCTGATTAAAGAAAAAATCGGCCAGCCAGGCGGCATTGGTGTCGACGATTTGTCCGTGCAACACTTCATCCCCGGTGGATAGCATCTCCACGTTTAACATCGTGTTCTCCTGCTTTTATGATGAAAACACTATAACGCATGGAGGGGGGAAGGCGCGACTGAACGCCGCGCCAGAAATGTTAGAAGCTGGCGTTAACCCCAACGTACGGGCCATCAGCAATTGCGTTATCACGGTTACCGTCTTTACCTGCCAGGTTCAGGTAACGATAACCGGCTTCGATGCTCAGCGGACGCATAATGGTCAAACGCGCACCGGCATTTGCTTCTTCATAGCTGTCGATACCGCTGGAAAGCGAATCAGGCGAGTAATAGTACTCACCAAACAGACGAATGCTGTCGCCGATCGGCCACTGTAAACCACCACCGACAGCCGCAGCATAACCTTCATCGCCATCGTTTGGATTGGTATATACACCTTTACCACCAACGGTCGCCAACAGTGGACCCAGCGGGATATTCAGCCCCAGGCCCAGCCCAGCAACATCGCCGTCGTCATCATTATGCATCCAGTTGCCGCTGACGGCCAGACCGGTGGTCTCAGTACCCATACCGAATCCAAGGTTGGTGTAGTCTTCGCCAGCCTGACCGTTGATGCTAATCGCGTTTGCCGAAGCAGAAACAAACAGTATTCCGGCAAAACCCAACAGTAAACTTTTTTTCATTTTCTATCCTTTCCTGCAAGAATCAAAACATAGCCCCAAAACCGGTGAATTGTACTGTCAGATGACGAGGAATCAATGAGCTAAAAAAGCGATGCAAGACCATATTGTAACTAAATACTACTTAATGAGATTAGATAAGGTTAAATTTTTGTATGTAATCTATCATTCGCATCCCTGAACGCCATTTTCAACAACAATCAATTTTTCCTCGCCCGTACGGACTTAATCGTCGATGAAGCGTTTTTTCTCCAGCTAGCAAAAGGTAAGATAGGTGGATGATGGAATTCTTAATACCCCCCCTGGAAGGACTTGACCTATGCGCCAAAGAACAATTGTTTGCCCATTAATTCAAAACGATGGCTGCTATTTACTCTGCAAAATGGCTGACGACCGCGGCGTGTTTCCCGGTCAGTGGGCGCTGTCTGGCGGTGGCGTTGAGCCGGGTGAGCGCATCGAAGAAGCTTTGCGTCGGGAAGTGAGAGAGGAGCTGGGCGAGCAGTTGGTGTTATCAGAAATTACGCCATGGACATTCAGTGACGATATTCGTACTAAAACGTACGCGGATGGCAGCCAGGAAGAGATTTATATGATTTATCTCATCTTCGATTGTGTGGCAGCTAATCGTGAAGTGAACATTAACGAAGAGTTCCAGGCGTTCGCCTGGGTTAAAGCGGAAGATCTCGGCACCTACGACTTAAATATCGCCACACGTAAAACGTTAACCTTGAAAGGGTTACTGTAAGTCCCCCGAGTTTAAACGTAATATAAACAATGATCACATTAGCGGTATTGCTCTCAGCATTCAGCAACAGAGAACAATACCGCCATAATGACCAAAAAATCTTTATATTCAAACAAATAAATCACTCCCCACTGTCTTTGTTATTATCTCCCAAACCTTAAACCCTTAAGGATAAATTAACCTTCGGCCATTAACCTTTGTAGCCTGATGAAATAATTAACGACGCCCCTGTTTAGTCCTAAAAATAAAACTTCGGTAGCGTTAAATGGCTTGAAGGAATAATGATGTCTGACTTTTTGCCTTTCTCTCGCCCGGCAATGGGTGCTGAAGAGCTTGCCGCTGTAAAAGCGGTGCTGGACTCTGGATGGATAACCACTGGCCCGAAGAACCAACAGCTGGAAGAAGCCTTCTGTCAGCTCACAGGAAATCAACACGCTGTCGCCGTCTGCTCTGCCACGGCAGGTATGCACATCACACTGATGGCGTTGGGCATAGGTGCAGGCGATGAGGTCATTACGCCATCGATGACGTGGGTTTCCACCCTCAACATGATTGTCTTGCTGGGTGCGACGCCAGTCATGGTCGACGTCGACCGCGATACACTTATGGTCACACCTGAGCAAATTGAAGCCGCCATTACCCCACGAACCAAAGCCATTGTTCCAGTACATTACGCAGGCGCCCCCGCCGATCTTGACGCAATTTATGCCATTGGCGAGCGTTATGGCATCCCGGTAATAGAAGATGCGGCCCATGCCGTAGGGACATTGTATAAGGGCCGTCATGTCGGGGCGCGCGGTACGGCAATCTTCTCGTTTCACGCCATCAAAAATATCTCCTGTGCAGAAGGTGGACTGATTGTTACCGACGACAGCCAGCTTGCCCAGCGGCTTCGCAGCCTGAAGTTTCACGGTCTGGGCGTTGATGCTTTTGATCGACAAACCTATGGCCGGGCACCGCAGGCCGAAGTGCTTGCGCCAGGATACAAATACAACCTGACGGATATCAATGCCGCTATTGCGTTGGTACAGCTGAATAAGCTGGAGCAACTGAATTCACGCCGGGCGCAAATTGCCCAGCAATATCAGCAGGCGCTGGCTGATACGCCATTTCAACCGCTGGACCTGCCCCGGTGGCCGCACGTTCATGCCTGGCACTTATTCATCATTCGTGTTGACGAAACCCGCTGCGGGCTGAGCAGAGATGCCCTGATGGAAGCGCTGAAGACTAAAGATATCGGCACCGGTCTGCATTTTCGTGCAGCCCATACGCAAAAATATTATCGCGAACGCTTCACTACCCTTTCGCTCCCAAATACTGAATGGAACAGCGCGCGCATCTGCTCGCTGCCGTTATTCCCAGACATGACCGAAGCGGATACCCAGCGGGTCATTACGGCACTTCGCGAGATTGCAGGACAATAATCATGTTTGAAGCAGCACCAATCAAAAAAGTCTCGGTGGTCATTCCCGTTTTTAATGAACAGGAAAGCCTGCCAGAGTTAATTAGACGCACCAGCGCCGCCTGCGAGAAATTGGGTAAAGACTATGAAATTCTGCTAATCGACGACGGCAGCAGTGACAATTCCGCTCAGTTGATGATGAACGCCTCCCAGGCACCAAACAGCCATATTGTTTCTATTTTGCTGAATCGCAATTACGGGCAACACTCGGCGATTATGGCCGGTTTCAGCCATGTCACTGGCGACTTGATCATCACACTGGATGCCGATTTGCAGAACCCGCCGGAGGAGATCCCACGGCTGGTTGCCACCGCAGATGAAGGCTTCGATGTGGTGGGAACGGTACGTCAGAATCGTCAGGACAGCGTATTTCGTAAGACCGCCTCACGCATGATCAACCATCTGATTCAGCGCACCACCGGAAAAGCGATGGGTGACTACGGTTGCATGCTACGCGCCTATCGCCGCCACATCGTCGATGCCATGCTGCATTGCCAGGAGCGCAGCACCTTTATCCCTATTCTGGCCAACATTTTTGCCCGTCGCGCTACGGAGATCCCGGTACATCATGCAGAGCGCGAATTTGGTGATTCCAAATACAGCTTCATGCGTCTGATCAACCTGATGTATGACCTGGTGACTTGCCTTACCACAACACCGCTTCGCATGCTGAGTCTGTTGGGCAGCGTGATCGCCGCCACGGGCTTTACCTTATCAGTCTTGCTTGTTGTTCTGCGCCTGACGCTCGGCCCACAGTGGGCCGCGGAAGGGGTATTCATGCTGTTTGCCGTCCTGTTTACCTTTATCGGCGCACAGTTTATTGGCATGGGTTTACTCGGCGAATATATCGGTCGCATCTATAACGATGTCCGCGCCCGCCCCCGCTATTTTGTTCAACACGTTATCCGCCCACAAACCACGCAGTCAACCGAGGAAAACCGCGCATGAAAGCCGTCGTATTTGCCTATCACGATATGGGATGTCAGGGTGTCCAGGCCTTGTTGGATGCAGGTTATGAAATCGCTGCCATTTTTACGCACACCGACAATCCGAGTGAAAAGGCGTTTTTTGGATCTGTTTCCCGCCTCGCGGCCAGCGCCGGTATTCCGGTTTACGCCCCGGACGAGGTTAATCATCCCCTGTGGATTGAGCGCATTAGCCAACTGGCACCTGATGTTATCTTCTCGTTCTACTATCGCCATTTACTGAGTGATGAGATCCTCAGCATTGCCCCTAAGGGTGCATTTAATCTGCACGGCTCGCTACTGCCCAAATACCGTGGCCGCGCACCGCTGAACTGGGTACTGGTCAATGGTGAAACCGAAACCGGCGTCACGCTTCACCGGATGGTCAAACGCGCGGATGCCGGTGCCATTGTTGCCCAGCAGCGGGTTGCTATTTCGCCCGATGATGTGGCGTTAACGCTGCACCATAAGTTGTGCCAGGCTGCGCGTCAGTTACTGGAAGAGGCGCTGCCCGCGATTAAAACGGGAGATTATGCAGAACACCCCCAACAGGAAGCAGAAGCGACCTGTTTTGGTCGCCGTACGCCGGAAGATAGCTTCCTCGACTGGAACAAACCAGCCGCAGAGTTGCATAACCAGGTACGTGCCGTCAGCGATCCATGGCCGGGCGCATTTAGCTATGTTGGTACGCAAAAATTCACCGTCTGGTCGTCACGTGTTTGCAAAAATGACCGCGCAGCCCAGCCAGGAACCGTCATCTCCGTTTCTCCTTTGCTGATCGCCTGCGCTGATGGCGCACTGGAGATTATTACCGGGCAAGCTGGCGATGGTATTGCCATGCAGGGGTCACAGCTGGCGCAGGTTCTGGGCCTGGTACCAGGTTCTCGCCTGAACAGCCAGTCAGTTACTACCGCTAAACGCCGTACTCGCGTGCTGATCCTTGGCGTCAATGGCTTCATTGGTAACCATCTGACCGAACGCCTGTTGCAAGAAGACAATTACGAAGTGTATGGACTCGACATTGGCAGCGACGCCATTAGTCGTTTTCTGCAGCATCCACGATTCCATTTCGTCGAAGGCGATATCAGCATTCACTCCGAATGGATTGAATATCATGTGAAAAAATGCGACGTCGTGCTGCCGCTGGTAGCGATCGCCACGCCAATCGAATATACCCGCAACCCGCTGCGCGTGTTTGAGCTCGATTTTGAAGAGAACCTGAAAATCATTCGCTACTGCGTGAAATACCGTAAGCGTATCATTTTCCCGTCAACCTCCGAAGTCTACGGCATGTGTACCGACAAAGTTTTTGATGAAGACAGCTCGAACCTGATCGTCGGTCCGGTCAATAAACCACGCTGGATCTACTCCGTTTCCAAGCAGTTGCTGGACCGCGTAATCTGGGCATACGGCGAAAAAGAGGGATTGCGCTTCACCCTGTTCCGTCCGTTTAACTGGATGGGACCGCGTCTGGACAGCCTTAACGCCGCGCGTATCGGCAGCTCACGCGCCATTACCCAACTGATCCTCAATCTGGTGGAAGGTTCACCGATTAAGCTGATTGAAGGCGGTAAGCAAAAACGCTGCTTTACTGATATTCGCGATGGTATCGAAGCCCTGTACCGCATCATTGAAAACGAAGGCGGACGCTGCGATGGCGAAATTATCAACATCGGTAACCCGGAGAATGAGGCCAGTATTCAGGAACTGGCAGAAATGCTGCTTACCTGCTTTGAAAAACACCCATTACGCAACCACTTCCCACCGTTTGCCGGTTTCCGTGACGTCGAAAGCAGTAGCTACTATGGTAAAGGTTATCAGGACGTTGAGCATCGTAAGCCCAACATTCGTAATGCAAAACGCTGCCTGAACTGGGAGCCCACCATTGAGATGCAGGAAACGGTAGAAGAGACGCTGGACTTCTTCTTACGCAGTGTGGATATCACGGAACACACATCATGACCAAAGTAGGCTTGCGCATTGATGTCGATACTTTCCGGGGGACGCGCGAAGGTGTGCCCCGCCTGTTGGAGACATTGAACCGGCATAACGTTCGGGCAAGTTTTTTCTTTAGCGTTGGACCTGACAACATGGGGCGCCATCTCTGGCGTCTTGTGAAGCCACAATTTCTGTGGAAGATGCTGCGTTCAAACGCAGCATCGCTCTACGGATGGGATATATTGCTCGCGGGAACCGCGTGGCCGGGAAAAGAGATTGGCCAGGCCAATGCGGCGATCATTGCGCAAACCGCCCTGATTCATGAAACCGGTTTGCATGCCTGGGATCACCATGCCTGGCAAGCGCGAAGCGGAAACTGGAATGATAAACAGCTGATTGATGATATTTCACGAGGCATTACCGCCCTTGAAGCCATCATCGGACAACCGGTTACCTGTTCTGCGGTTGCCGGATGGCGTGCCGACAACCGCGTCGTCGAGGCAAAAGAAACATTCCATTTACGCTATAACAGCGACTGTCGGGGAACGTCGCTATTTCGCCCTGTACTGGCGTCCGGGAAAACAGGTACGCCGCAAATTCCCGTCACGTTACCAACATGGGATGAAGTGGTTGGTCAGGAGGTCCAGGCGGTGGACTTCAACGCTTATATTCTCTCCCACATCCAGATGAGCAGAGGAACACCGGTGTACACCATTCATGCGGAAGTTGAAGGCATCGCCTTTCATCAGAATTTTGACGAGCTGCTTACTCGCGCCGCGGACATGGGGATGACATTTTGCCCGCTTGGCGAGCTGTTACCAGACGATATCAGCACGCTGCCAACAGGGCAGATCGTGCGGGGAAAAATACCGGGCAGAGAGGGATGGCTCGGCTGCCAACAACCGGTGAGTGCGACACAATGAAACCTGCTGCCCGCTACACTCTGGCCTGTATCGCGTTTATTGCGCTGTATTTTATTCTCCCCATCAACAGTCGCCTGCTCTGGCAGCCTGATGAAACGCGCTATGCCGAAATCAGTCGGGAAATGCTGACGTCCGGCGACTGGATCGTGCCGCACTTTTTAGGGCTTCGTTACTTTGAAAAACCCATTGCCGGATACTGGTTAAACAGCATCGGGCAATGGCTATTTGGCGCTAATAATTTTGGCGTCAGAGCGGGGGCTATATTTGCCACCTTGCTGACGGCGCTACTGGTAGCCTGGCTTGCCATGCGGTTATGGCAGGATAAGCGTACCGCCGTACTCTCTTCTGCTATCTTTTTAACGTTTTTCTCGGTTTACAGCATCGGCACCTACGCGGTACTTGATCCCATAATTGCGCTTTGGCTGATGGCGGGCATGTGCTGTTTTTGGGAAGGCATGCAGGCCACCACCAGAACGCGCAAAATCATCGCTTTTTTGCTGTTAGGGTTAACCTGCGGCATGGGCGTGATGACCAAGGGCTTCCTGGCGCTTGCCGTTCCTGTGCTCAGCGTACTGCCGTGGGTTTTCGCGCAAAAGCGCTGGAAAGATCTCATACTCTACGGTCTGCTGGCGGTTATCGGCTGCGTCGTGATTGTGCTGCCGTGGGGAATAGCGATTGCCCAGCGTGAGCCGGATTTCTGGCATTACTTCTTCTGGGTTGAACATATTCAACGCTTCGCACAGGATGATGCCCAACACAAGGCTCCCATCTGGTACTACATTCCGGTATTCGTGGCTGGCGCATTACCATGGCTCGGGCTGCTTCCTGGCGCGCTGCGTACGGGCTGGCGTGAGCGGGATGTTCCGCGCAGCGCACTGTACCTGTTAAGCTGGATTGTCATGCCAATCCTGTTTTTCAGCATCGCCAAAGGAAAACTGCCGACCTATATTCTTTCTTGCTTCGCCCCGCTGGCGATATTAACGGCGCGTTTCGGCCTGCAGGCCGCGGAAAAAGGCTCCGCCGCACTGCGCGTGAATGGCTGGATCAACGTGCTGTTCGGCGTGACCGGCATTGTCGCCACATTTATTGTTTCCACATTGGGTCCGTTAAAGACGCCGGTCTGGTCGCATATCGAAACGTATAAGGTGTTTTGCGCGTGGGGTATTTTTATCACCTGGGCACTGTTCGGCTGGTATACGCTAAATAACCGCGAGAAGAACTGGAAATTCGCCGCGCTGTGTCCGCTGGGACTCGCGCTGTTGTTTGGTTTCTCAATCCCTGACCGGGTGATGGAGTCTAAACAGCCGCAGTTTTTTGTCGAGATGACTAAAGAGTCGCTGGAGTCGAGCCGTTACATTCTCACCGACAACGTTGGCGTTGCCGCAGGGCTGGCCTGGAGCCTAAAGCGTGACGACATCATGATGTACGGCCAAACGGGAGAGTTAAAATATGGCCTCAACTACCCGGATGCTCAGGGGCGCTTTGTTAGTCGGGAAGACTTTGCCGACTGGTTAGCGCAACATCGTCAGCAAGGAAATATTACGCTCGTGCTCACGATTGATAAGGATGAAGATATTAATCATCTCGCTCTCCCTCCCGCTGATTACATTGATAATCAGGGGCGACTGGTCCTGATTCAGTATCGGCCAAAATGATCTGGATAGCCTTAGTTCTCGCCAGCCTGCTCAGCGTCTGCGGCCAGCTATGCCAGAAGCAGGCGACCCGACCGGTGTCCGTTCGTGCGCGAAAACGCCACGTCACGCAATGGATTGGGCTTGCTCTGGCAAGCCTCGGTCTGGCCATGCTGCTATGGCTGGCGGTACTGCAGAACATTCCTGTCGGTATCGCCTACCCCATGCTGAGTCTTAACTTTGTATGGGTTACGCTGGCCGCGTGGAAAATCTGGCGCGAACCCGTCACTACACGCCACTGGCTGGGGGTTGGGCTGATCATTACCGGCATCTTTATTCTTGGGAGCGCAGTGTAATGGGCATCTTTTGGGGATTATGTAGCGTTATTATCACCTCTGCAGCCCAGTTGAGCCTCGGCTTCGCAATGGATAATCTGCCGCCAATGATGCAGCTGCTGGAGTTCATCTCCGCCGTATTATCTCTCAGTATTGGAGCGTTTGCTTTATCTGCCGGGCTGGCAGGCTATTTGCTGTCGGTTATTTGCTGGCATAAAGCCCTGCACCAGCTCGCGCTGAGCAAAGCTTATGCCCTGCTCAGCCTGAGCTATGTGCTGGTTTGGGTTGCATCAATGATTCTGCCCGGCTGGCAGGGAACATTTTCAGTAAAGGCGCTGGTTGGGGTACTGTGCATCATGGCGGGTTTAATGACGATTTTTCTGCCTGCAGACAAGCACCGGCGCTGAGCTCATTTATCTGCCGACAGTCGTAACAGGCGCTCCCATTCGTCACATATGTACTGTCTGGCATCGATTATTTTAATCACGCGGGATACATCGCGATTAACACAATACTGCGCATCTTTCAGCGGTGAAAGAAGATCGCCAGGTTTAACCCGCTCGAAAGATTGCGCCTCAGCGAGCATCTTAAGCGAACCACCACTATCGCAAAGTACGATATAGAGCCTCTCTGCTTTCTTGTGACAGCAAGACTTCTTCACATGCCATTCCATAGCGCACCTTTTGTTAAAAAATTTCACAATAGGTTACACTTCAGCAGATAAACAAAAGGACAATAGCTGCGGAATGACAAAAATGAGAAATGTAATTAATGCTTTCTTAATGTTAATGATGAAGCACTTACCCAATCCGACAACGCACGACGCGAGATTTTAATCCCTCCGGCTTTAAGCTCGGGTGGCAATGTCAACCAACATACCGGTTGCTGAAAGCGTGCCAGCTTATCTTTTACCCACTCTGCCAGATTAGTTTCTCCAGCATTAGCGTCATACTCAACGACCGCCACCGGGCGATGGCCAAATTCTTTGTCTTCTATCGGCACAATAAAGGCCTGCAGAACATGTGGATGTGCGGCAATCACGCGTTCCACCTCTTCCGGCTGTATGCCTTCCCCGCCGCTAAAGAACAGATTGTCCATACGACCGACAATGGTTAACTTGCCGTCCTTCAACACGCCGCGATCGCGGGTTGCAAACCAGCCTTCCGCGTTCACTAAAGGCATAAGCTGTCCGTTACGCCAGTAACCTTGCGCCATGCTGGCGGCTCGTAGCCAAACTTCGTCATTAACGATCCTGACTTCCCGCCCCGGTAAAGCAGAGCCCACATCCGCCAGGCCATCTGCCTCTTTCGCACAAACCGTAGAAGCAAACTCCGTCAATCCGTAACCGCACCAGCAACGAATCCCCTGTTCACGCGCCTGTTCCGTCAACTCAACAGGAATTGCCGCACCGCCCAACAGCACCGCTTTTAGCGTGACTGGCGTGTTATTAACAAGTAAGCGCCACAGTTGCGTGGGCACCAGTGAAGCGTGAGTGCATCCAGCCAGCATTTGATCCAGCGGCTGTTTGTCGCGCACGGTCATTCGCGCCCCGGCGAACAACCATCGCCACAAAATGCCCTGCCCGGAAACATGAAACAGCGGCAGTGAGAGCAGCCAGTCATCCTCAGCACCAAACGGCATTAATGACAGTACGCCCTGCGCGCTTGCCAGATGCGCCTGACATGTATGCACCGCCGCCTTTGGTAATCCGGTAGAACCTGAGGTTAACGTCATCGTGCTCAAACGCTCGGGCAACCATGCAGCGGCGTGATCGCCTGGCAACGACTTCATCTGTAACGGACTGAGTTCCGGGAGTGCGATAGCAGCCTCCAGATCCAGCGCAAAACGTAGCGTTAAGTCCGGGACCAGCGCATCAAGCAGCGACTGAGGCAACTGTGGGTTCACAGGTAAAACCCGCGCCCCACACTGCAGCAGCGCGAGCCAGGCCAGCAAAGCGCGCGGATGATTCCAGGCGCGAAGCAGGACGCCATCGCCTTCTTCCACGCCCTGAGCGGCAAAACCGCTGGCCAGATGGTCGATGCGCGCGCAGAGCTCGCTCCAGCTTAATGCCTCATCGTTGAGGCGTAAGGCTGGCGCCTTCGCACGAACCTGTCGCCAGTGACGCCACGGCCAGTCACTGGGTTGTATCAGGCCCGATAAGCTCACGCTATCGGGCCTTTCCTGCTGGGTCATAGCAGACGTTCCAGCGCATCAACGTCGATACACGGCAACGCGCTACCGGGCCAGGTGCGTACCTGCTGGCACTGCATCAGGCTCAGGGTATCCAGACCCGGGATGGTTTGCGGCGTCAACCAGGCGGCAATTCGCGCCAGCTGGGTTAAGCCCAGACTCGACTCGATTGACGAACTGATAACGGCAGTAAGACCAAGCGCATGCGCCGCTGCCACCTGTTCACGGACTTTATCGAGACTGCCGGTCAGCGTAGGTTTGATAACCACAGCCTTGACGCCCTCTTCGGCTTCGAAGGTGAAATCCGCTTCACGCAGACTTTCATCCCAGGCGATGGCAATGCCGGTTTCACGCGCGAAGGCACGAGAATCATCACGGGTTTTGCACGGTTCTTCGAGGAAGGCAATGCGTCCGCGATACTCCGGATTAACGTATTTCGCGAACTGCTGAGCTTTCAACGGCGTCCAGGCCCGGTTGGCGTCAAGTCGCAAATGCAGCTCCGGGATCGCCTCAAGTAACAGATTGGCTACCATGCCGTCGCGAACCGCTTCATACAGACCGACCTTAATCTTCGCCACTTTTTCGCCCGGCATGTCCGCCAGTTGCAGTACCAGATCGTCAGGATCGCCCGTACACAGCGGTGCAGCACGATAGTCTGCGTCCTGTGGCAATACGCCAGCCAGTTCGGCCAGCGCACAGCTTACGCCAAAGGCGACTGAAGGCAGTTGCGGTAAGGAGGCATCCCCTTGCAGCCAGCCTTTCACCCAAGCCAGCAACTCGGTTTGCGCTTCTTCCCAGCTTTCCTGACTGAAGCCCGGCAGCGGGGAGATTTCTCCCCACCCTTCACGCTCACCGTCACGAAGACATACGTATAACCCGTCACGCGTTTTTAACCGCCTGTCGCGCAGAATCACCCCCGCGTCCATGGGGATCTGCCAGCGGTATACCTGCGCGCTACGCATTACGGATTCCGTTTGAATTTGCTGAAATCAGGCTGACGTTTCTGGTTAAAGGCGTTACGGCCTTCCTGACCTTCTTCCGTCATGTAGAACAGCATAGTGGCGTTACCTGCCAGCTCCTGCAGACCTGCCTGACCATCACAGTCGGCGTTCAGTGCAGCTTTCAGGCAGCGCAGCGCCATTGGGCTGTTTTGCAGCATTTCGCGACACCAGCGTACTGTCTCTTTTTCCAGATCCGCCAGCGGAACCACGGTGTTGACCAGCCCCATATCCAGCGCCTGTTTCGCATCGTACTGACGGCACAGGAACCAGATTTCACGCGCCTTTTTCTGACCGACGATACGCGCCATATAGGAAGCGCCCCAACCGCCGTCGAAGGAACCGACTTTCGGACCGGTCTGACCGAAGATGGCGTTTTCAGCCGCAATGGTCAGGTCACACATCATGTGCAGCACATGACCGCCGCCAATGGAGAAACCTGCAACCATCGCTACTACCGGTTTCGGACAGGTACGAATCTGACGCTGGAAGTCCAGTACGTTCAGGTGATGCACACCGGAGTCATCCTGGTATCCGCCGTAGTCGCCACGTACCTTCTGATCGCCGCCTGCACAGAACGCTTTATCGCCCGCACCGGTCAGAATAATTACGCCGATGTTGTCATCATAGCGAGCATCCGCCAGCGCCTGGATCATCTCTTTCACGGTGACCGGACGGAAGGCATTGCGTACCTGCGGACGATTAATGGTGATTTTTGCGATACCGTCGGTGGATTTCTCGTAAAGAATGTCGGTATAGCCTTCAGAGCAATCGTGCCATTCTACCGGTGCGTAAAGCATTGTTTCATCAGGATAGATCATAAAATGTCCTATAGTCAGCGACGCAGAATCTGAGCCAGACAGTCCACTACACCCGCGGGGTTGTCCCGATGCGCGTTGTGTCCGGCATTACGAATCACATGGTTTGGTACTGATATTTCCGCCGCCAGAGCGCGGAATTTATCGTCACGTTCACCACATAAATAATAAAACGGAAATGTGCGCGTCGTGAGTTGCGCACGTAAATCAGGTTGTACGGCAAGCGAGGTGGCCTCCAGCATTGCCGCCAGCGTTTGCCCATTATTCTGGCTACGCAGAGCGACCAGCGCCTCTCTTTGTGCCGTGTTCAGCGAGGAAAAAACGGGCTGTTGATACCAGTCATTAAACACCTCACGTAGCGGCTCTGCGCGAAAACGCGCAGCCCAGCGGCCATCCGAGAGACGACGCTGAACGCGCGCCTCTTCGCCTTGCAAGCCTGGATGTCCACCTTCAACCACCAGACCACAAAGCCCAGGCATCTCCTGACAGGCCGCCATCATCGCGACTCTGCCACCAAGAGAGTATCCCACCAGCCAGTAGTTGTGTATGTTGTAACTAAGCAGAGTGTTACGCAGCAAAACGTTTACGTCATCGAATCCGCTCACGCTGATGTCAGCAGAGCCACCGTGTCCCGGCAGATCGATGTATAGCCGCGAATAATCCTGAAACGCTTCGCCGACCGTCTGCCATTCCCGACAATCGCCAGAGAAACCGTGCAGGAAAACCAGCCAGGGAAATCCCGTCTGGCCCTCTTTCGCCTGCGCATGCAGGATCATAGATGACTTACCTTCGCCAGCAGTTGCTGCAAGGTTTGCGCCCCGTCAGTTTCATTCACCACCAGCTCAATCACCGTGGCCGCAGGAGTACGCCAGGCGTTAGTCAACGCGCTCTCCAGCTGCTCCCAGTTTTCCGGGCGCTGGTATTTAAGGTTAAACATGGCGGCAGCATGCTCGAAATGTACGTTCTGCGGCATCAGATAGAACCGTTCGCGTTCGCTGGCTGGCGTCGGCAGCAGAGAAAAAATCTGTCCGCCGTTATTGTTGACCACTATCAGGACAAACGGTGCAGAAACCTGGCGCAATAACGCCAGCGCATTCAGGTCATACAATGCAGATAAATCGCCAACAATCGCCAGCGTCGATTTCGCGCTGGCACGCTGTACACCTGCTGCCGTTGACAGCAGACCGTCAATACCGCTCGCGCCACGGTTGCTATAGACCGGGTAACCAGCCGGAAGCTGCGACAGCGCATCAATCAGGCGTACCACCAGACTGTTACCCACGAACAGCTGCCCCTGCTCCGGCAAGTATTCGTGAATACGGTGGGCTAATTGCGCTTCACCGAACGCCTCACGACGGGCTTCTACCGCCTGCCAGGCCAGTTGTGCCAGGCGAGGGATTTCCACGTACCAGGGCTGACGTTTCTCCGCCGGATGCAGCTCCAGCCAGTCGCCAACTTTCGCCACCAGCCTGCGGCCACGATGGTGAGCCGGATCGAGGCGGCCTTCGATATTATCGACAATCCAGTATTCCTGCGGATCGCAACTGGCCTGCCATTGCAGGAGTCGTTTTCCGGTCAGGCTGCTGCCAAGCTGCACCACAATCTGCGCCTGCTGTAACTCAGCTACCGCTTTCGCATTTCCCAGCCACAGGTCGGCGCACGGCAGCGGTTGTCCGGTTTGCGACAGAACATCACCAATCAGCGGCCAGCCTAACGTCTGCGCCCACTGCGCAACTTTCTTACCTTCTTCAGCGCTCATGCGGCCCGCAATGACTACGCCGCGTTTTTGTCGCCAGAAAAACCAGTCGCGCTGTTTGTCGCTTTCCAGCCGACGCGCTTCTCGCAGCCAGGGTTTATCGTCCTGCCACCAGTCGCCGAGGCGCTGCTGCCAGGCAATCCCCGTTTCGTCCATATCGCCATACAGCGGTTCCGCAAACGGGCAATTGATATGAACCGCCCCGCTATGCAGGGTTGCTAACGCATTATCAATAGTGGACACCAGCCAGCTTGCCGGAATGTCCTGAGTGGGACGCGGTAAAGAGAGCGTTTGCGATGGATGCGAGGCAAACATTCCGGCCTGACGAATCGCCTGGTTCGCACCACAGTCGATAAGCTCTGGCGGTCGGTCTGCCGTAAGTAAAATTAGTTTTTCACCGGTCAGGCCCGCTTCAATCAACGCGGGATATAAATTCGCCACCGCGGTACCGGACGTCACAATCACGGCGACAGGCTGACGGCTAACTTTTGCCAGACCTAAGGCCAGATGCCCAAGACCACGCTCGTCAAAATGGGTGTGGTGGATGAATGCGGGGTTTTCCGCTGCCGCCAGCGTCAACGGTGTAGAACGAGAGCCAGGGGCAATGCAGACATGCCTGACGCCGTGGCGAGTGAGTGCTTCCAGAATGACCGCCGCCCAGCGTCGGTTAAATGCGCTTACTGACATGAGATTGTCCGGTATCAATATTGCGACACAGTATAAAGAATCGAATAAATGGATTTTTGATATGAGTCGGTAATGTGTGACTCATTAGGCTTCCATCTGTAATAAAGTACGTAAACCCGCCGCTTTGTTGTCTATTTCTTGCCATTCCTGCTCAGGATCTGAACCACGTACGATCCCTGCCCCGGCATACAGGCGCACCACGTTTGCGCTAATTTTCGCCGAACGTAGTGACACGCAAAACTCACTTTGGCGCCGTGAAAGATAACCCGCAGAACCGGCATACCACTCACGTTCAAAGGGTTCATTTTGTTGGATGAATTCACGCGCCAGCTCTCGCGGAATACCGGCGACAGCCGCCGTGGGCTGGAGTTGCATCAGGCAAAGCGTATCGTCGGCCTGATTCAGTTCCGTCCAGATGCAACGGCGCAGGTGCTGCACTTTACGCAGCCTGAGCACCTGTGGCGGCAGCACGTCGAGAGTTTGCGTACAGCCTTGCAGGCGCTGGCAAATATCTTCAACCACCAGCATATTCTCACGCTGGTTTTTATCATCTTTCATTAGCCATTCACCCAACTGCCAGGCCCGATGATCCTCTGGATGATTGGCCACGGTTCCGGCCAGCGCCTCGGTGCGCAGCGCCGTGTCTCGCCGCCGATACAGACGCTCAGGGGAAGAGCCAAGGAAAGCGGAGTCGGCAGAGAATGCCATAAAGAAATGGTAGCAGTTCAGGTTTAAGCGACGGCTGGAAGCCATCACGGCCGCGGCATTAACCGACTGAGAAAACTGTAAGTCGGTCGCCCGCGCCAGCACGACCTTATCGAGGTCTTCTCCTGCGATCGTTTGGGTGGCGAGTTTTATCAGATTTGTCCAGCCAGCTTTATCCGGCCAGTTCTGTTCTCCCGTCAAATTCAAGCGCAATGCAGGAAGCGGTTTTACAGGAGCAAGCGATGAGATAAAGGCAATCGCATGTGCAGCGTCTTCACGTAGCGACACGTCGCTATAGAGATGTAAGCGTAAGCTCGCCACTCCGGCGCAACGTCGCCACTCCAGCCGCGGCAGCAGCAAATTGCCACGCTGTGGCTCAAAGGCATTCAGGCCCCAGATGCGCAGGTCGGGATGATTATCATGCTGGCGTAAAAACTGCTGAGCTGATTCCAGCGAGGAAAATGCGGCGACGGCTCCCAGTACGGCAGCCTCTTCGTCGCCGTTACGCTGCTGCCAGTAAAACTGGGGCCAGACGGGTTGGCTAGCCAGCCATCCTAAAGCGTCAAACGCATCATTCAGTGGGAAAGGTATGTCGTAAATACGAATTCCAGGTGCGGCTGGTAACTCTTGCGACAAATGACGCATCAGACTTTCCAGCGCAGTAGTGATTGAATGCACGCGGACCTCTCCCTGTTAAAAACCTCACATTATACGGGGTACTGAGCAGAAAAAGCAGTACCCCCAGTTAGGGAGTACGTACAAATGCGATGACAGAACGGAATTTATCGCCGTGCTAACAATAATCCCATCACTAAACCGACTGTGGCGCCAACACCGATCCCGCGCCAGGGTTTTTCGTGCACATAGTCATCCGCCCGACAAACAGCTTTTTTCGCACGGTAATAGTAGCTATCAGAAGCATGGCTGACGCGATTTCTCACCTCTTCTAACGCCCGCTCTGCCCGCGCTTTTAACTCAAGGTATTTTTGATCTGCTGGGTCGCCAGAAGAACGCAGCACCTCTTCCAGCGTTTCACTCAATAATTCCAGATCATCATCGATACGTGATTCATAAGAATGAAAAGACATTATATTCTCCCTTTCAATTGACGTACCCGCTAACTATAGACAACCTGGACTGTTTGTGCCTGTTTACGCCTGATGTGCTTCCCGCGCCATTCCAACGTGTGGAATACCGTCTTCGTCATAGATATCCGTTACCGGAACAAAGCCAAAGCGCGCATAGAACGATTGCAGATGCGCCTGCGCGCCCAGATATAACGCCTTGTGTGGCCAGTGTTGCGCGCAGGATGCCAGCGTCTGGGCCATCAGCTGTTGCCCCAGTTTTTCACCGCGCAGCGCTTCGCTTACAATTACCCGACCAATCACCACCGGCTCCAGCTCGTCATCGCTTTTCAGAATCCTCGCATACGCCACCAGCTCATCGTTATGCCAGCCCAGAATATGGCGATTCTCTCCAACCAGGTCATCGCCATCCACATCCTGGTACGGACACTGTTGCTCAACTACAAACACCGCGCATCGCAACTGAAGTAGTGCGTACAGTTGTTGGGTACTCAGCTTTGCATGGTGGAGATCTTGCCAGTGAATCATTGTCTGCCCCTATGTTGTGATAACCTGAACACCCTGCCTTATTGATGGCGAAAAGTGTAACGCGAAGATGGAATTACTATTTTTAGGCACGTCAGCGGGAGTCCCCACTCGCTCACGCAATGTAACGGCAATTTTACTGAATCTGCAACACCCGACTCAGGCGGGGCTGTGGCTTTTTGATTGCGGTGAAGGGACGCAGCATCAGATGCTGACCACCCCTTTCAATCCAGGAAAACTCGATCGTATTTTTATCAGCCATCTGCACGGCGATCACCTGTTTGGTTTACCGGGACTACTGTGCAGTCGCTCAATGGCCGGCAATGTCCAGCCTCTGACGCTTTACGGGCCAAAAGGGTTGCGAGAGTTTACCGAAACCGCATTACGTCTGAGCGGCTCCTGGACCGATTATCCGATGGAAATTGTGGAAATCACCGCAGGTGAGATTGTCGATGACGGCCTGCGTAAAGTCACGGCGTACCCGCTGGCGCATCCGCTGGAGTGCTACGGTTTTCGCATTCAAGAGCATGACAAACCCGGTGCGCTTGACGCTAGCGCCCTGAAGGCGGCAGGTGTTAAAGCGGGCCCGTGGTTTCAGGATTTGAAAGCCGGGAAAACTATCGTGCTGGAGGATGGACGTACGATCCACGGCGCCGACTTCCTCGCCCCGGCCACCAGGGGAAAATCAGTCGCTATTTTCGGTGACACAGGACCCTGCGCGTCCGCCATTGAACTGGCTCGAGGTGTAGATGTCATGGTACACGAAACCACGCTGGATGCCTCAATGGAGGAGAAAGCGAACAGTCGCGGGCACAGCTCAACCCGACAAGCCGCACAGCTGGCGCTGGATGCCGGAGTGGGACGCCTGATCATGACCCACGTTAGCTCACGCTATGATGAAAAAGGCTGTCAGCGTTTGCTTGAAGAGTGCAAAGCGATTTTTCCAGACACGGAACTGGCACACGATTTCGCCATTTTCAGCGTTTAACGCTTTATTTTTCCGCCTCAGTGCCGATAACAGTGGAAAGGCTGGCTTTCACACTGAGGACAGGATGAACAATTTCCAGAAAGATATTGATGACAGGACAAACCTAACCCTGTCTAACCGTTTTGAACTGCTGCTATTTCGCCTCGGCAAATCTGTTGAGGAGCAGAAATCAGAGCTATTTGGCATCAACGTATTCAAGCTGCGTGAAATCGTGCCGATGCCGACCTTTACGCGTCCGGCTGGTATGAAGGCCCCGCTGCTGGGTATGGTTAATATTCGCGATCAGGTGATCCCGGTGATTGACCTGCCCGCCGTCGCGGGCTGTAAACCAGAGACCGGACTCAACATCCTGTTGATCACAGAATATGCCCGCAGCGTCCAGGCGTTTGCGGTGGAGTCAGTGGAAAACATTATGCGCCTGGACTGGCAACAGGTGCATACCGCCGAGAAAGCCGTCAATGGTCGCTATATCACCAGTATCGCTTGCCTGGACGACAACAAAGAGACCAACAACCTGGCGCTGGTGCTCGACGTTGAGCAGATCTTGTATGACATCGTACCGGCGAACCACGACCTGCGTGCAACCGATCTGAAAACCAATAAATTCAACATCACGCCGGGTGCGGTGGCGATTGTGGCAGATGATTCAAAAGTGGCCCGCGCAATGCTGGAAAAAGGGCTTAACGCCATGGAAATCCCGCATCTGATGCATGTAACGGGCCAGGATGCGTGGGAAAAAATACAGCAGCTTTCCGCAGAAGCGCTGGCGGAGGGCAAGCCTATTAGCGAGAAGATCGCCCTGGTACTCACCGATCTCGAAATGCCGGAGATGGACGGTTTTACGCTTACCCGCAAAATAAAAACCGACGAACGCCTGAAGAAGATCCCGGTCGTTATCCACTCTTCGCTTTCCGGTAGCGCGAACGAAGATCACGTTCGCCGAGTAAAAGCGGATGGCTACGTGGCCAAATTCGAAGTCAATGAGCTTTCTTCAGTGATCCAGGAAGTGATGGATCGCACAGCAAAAGGAATCAGCGGTCCGCTGGTGAGCCGTCAGCTATTGAACTGACCGTATTTCACGCATAAAAAAACCCGCCGAGGCGGGTTTTTTCGTTACTGCATGTAGCCTTACATCAGCGGAGTCGCTAACTGCACAATGCTGATCAGCGGTTGCGGGTAAATACCCAGCACCAGTACCAGCAGTGCAGAAATAAGCACTACGATACCGCCCGCGCTGTACTGCCAGTTAGACGGCGCATCGCGGTTCAGCTGTTGCGGTGCGCTCAGGTACAGGCTCACGGCAACACGCAGGTAGTAGTACAAACCAATCGCCGAACCGACCACCACAGCGGCAACCAGCCACCACAGGTTAGCCTGCACACCGACTGCCAGTACGTAGAACTTACCGATAAAGCCCAGCGTCATCGGGATACCGGCCAGAGACAGCATCATTACCGTCATCACTGCCGCGAGGATCGGACGATGCCAGAACAGACCACGGTAGGAGAACAGGGAATCCGCATCCGGGCCACGGTACGGGCTGGACATCAGGCTGACCACACCGAACGCGCCGAGGCTGCTGAACAGGTAACCGGCCAGGTAAACGCCAACCGCTTCCATCGACATCTCGCCGCTCTGCAGAGCAATCAGCGCCACCAGCAGGTAGCCGAGATGAGAGATAGAAGAGTAACCGAGCAGACGTTTAATATTGGTCTGGCTCAGCGCCATCAGGTTACCGAAGATGATGGAAGCAAAGGCAATCACGCCCAGTACGATACGTACCGCTTCGCTATCCCCTACCGGTGCGTACAGGAACAGACGCATCACCACGCCGAAGATAGCGATTTTGCTCGCCGTCGCCAGGAAAGTGGAAACCGGAGCCGGAGCGCCCTGGTAAACGTCTGGCGTCCACAGGTGGAACGGAACCAGCGAAAGTTTAAAGCCGAGGCCAACAATCATCAGACCGAAGCCCGCCAGCAGCAGCGGTTCGTGCAGCATGCCGTCGCCGAGGCTCTTACCGAGCGCAACAAACGACAGATTGCCAGACTGCGCGTACACCAGCGCCATACCGAACAGCAGGAAGGAAGACGCTGCGGCAGACAGAATGGTGTATTTGATACTGGCTTCCAGCGAACGTTTCTGACGGAACGCATAGCCAACCAGACCAAACAGCGGCAGAGAGATCAGCTCAATACCAAGGAACAGCGCCGCCAGATGGTTAGCGTTAGCCAGCAGAATACCGCCGAGTGCGGCAATCAGTACCAACAGGTAGAACTCTTCCCGGTTGTCGTCGTAGCCTTCCAGCCACGGGTAAGCAAAGGTACAGGTGGCAAGACTGGCCAGCAGCACCAGTCCGGTGTAGAGCATGGCGAAACCGTCAACCCGCATCAGCGGGGTGACGTCCATAGCGCCAGCCTGGCCAACAAACCAGAGCGAAACCAGCGCGGCGTTAAGCCCAATGACCGATAACGTGGCATTGAGGAAGTGATTGCGTCGCCACGCAATGGAGAGCATCACAACCACCACCGTCAAGCCGACGATCAGCAGCGGTAGCAGCGCAATCAGGTGTTGTGGAGTTATTGTCATGGCGATTTACGGCCTTGTAGTAGTAACGGAATTAACAAACCACTGCTGGATGTTGCTCATCGCAGAATGCGAGGTATCCAGAATCGGCTGCGGATAGAAGCCAAGCAGTACCAGAAGCACGACCAGCAACAGGATGATAAACAGCTCACGCAGCGACATCCCTGGCAGTTCAACACTGGCAATCTGGCTCTTCGCTTTACCGAAGTAAGCGCGATGCAACATCGCCAGCGAGTAAACAGAGGCAAACACCAGACCAAAGGTCGAGATCACGGTAATGACCGGAACCACCTGGTAGCTGCCGAACAGAATCATAAATTCGCCAACGAAGTTACCTGTACCCGGCATACCCAGCGTACACACGGCGAAGAACATTGACAGCGCAGGCAACCATTTCATTTTGCCCCACAGGCCGCCCATCATACGCATATCACGCGTGTGCAGACGTTCGTACAGCTGACCACACAGAATGAACAGACCGGCTGCGGACAGACCGTGCGCGATCATCTGAATAACCGCACCCTGGTACGCCAGCTGGCTGCCGGTGTAGATAGCAATCAGTACGAAGCCCATGTGCGATACGGAGGTGTAAGCGATCAGGCGTTTGATATCGTACTGATTAAAGGCCATCCACGCGCCGTAGAAGATACCGATAACGCCCAGCCACATTGCGATAGGTGCAAACTCCGCCGACGCGTTCGGGAACAGCGGCAGGGAGAAGCGCAGCAGACCGTAAGCCGCGGTTTTCAGCAAAATCCCCGCCAGGTCAACGGAACCTGCGGTCGGCGCCTGGGAGTGTGCATCCGGCAACCAGCCGTGCAGCGGAACCACCGGCATTTTCACCGCGAAGGCGATGAAGAAGCCCAGCATCAGCAGATATTCCACACCGTGGGACATCGGGGTATTCAGCAACTCTTCATAGTTGAAGGTCCACACACCGGTCGCTTTATAGTGCACAAACACCAGCGCCAGGATGGCAATCAACATCACCAGACCACTCGCCTGGGTATAAATGAAGAACTTGGTCGCCGCCGTGATACGCGTTTTACCGTCAGAGGCTTTATGCCCCCACAACGCGATCAGGAAGTACATCGGCACCAGCATCATTTCCCAGAAGAAGAAGAACAGGAACATGTCGATGGCAAGGAACACGCCGATCACGCCGCCTAAGATCCACATCAGGTTCAGATGGAAGAAGCCCTGGTATTTTTCGATTTCATTCCAGGAGCAAAGTACCGCCAGAACACCGAGCAGACCGGTCAGCACTACCATCAGCAGCGACAGACCGTCGATAGCCAGATGAATAGAGATGCCAAAACGTGGGATCCACGGCAGGACAAACTCAGACTGCCACTGCGGAATGCCAGCGGATTGCGTCAGTGAATAGCCGCCCTGCAACCACAGTTGCAGGCCAAGCGCCAGCGTCAATCCCATGGTAATCAGCGCGATCCAGCGCGGCACCTTCACGCCAAAGCGTTCGGTCTGCCAGCACAGGAAGCCACCAATAAAGGGAATTAATATTAGCCAGGGTAGTAACATGGCGATCTTTATTCCTTGTTAAAGTCCCATCAGGACCTGATTTTCAACGAATTCTCAAACAGAAAATTCACTTCGGATTGCGGCTTTTTTTGCCCGGCGGCGCGAACGCTTACCGGGCCTACAGATTCCCGTAGGTCGGATAAGCGCGAGCGCCATCCGACATCAACCCCACAATCCTCAAACTCAACGAAGTACCATCAACAGTGCCAGCACAACGACGGCGCCGATGCTCATTGATGCGACATACCAGCGCAGATAACCGTTCTCGCTCAACAACAGGCCTTTACCTGCAAAGCGGGAAAGGATCGCCGGAATGTTCATCATTGAGTTGAGCGGATCGCGTTTCAGCAACCAGGCAACACCCAGGAACGGCTTGACGAACACTTTGTCATACAGCCAGTCGAAGCCCCAGGCGTTATACCACCAGGTACCCAGCAGGCGGCCCGGCGCACTGTTGGCAATCGATGTCACAAGCTGGCGTTTACCCAGCCACAGCCATGCTGCAATCAGGATGCCCGCAATCGCTACGATACCGGAGGTAATTTCCAGCGTCATGACGCGACCATGCTCAAGCTCGGTCGTCGCAGGCAGTACACCCTGCAGCGGCGGCACAATCAGCGCGCCAACGAAGGTGGACAGGATCATCAGCACAATCAGCGGCAGATGATGGGTAATCCCCTTCCCTGCATGAGCGTGAATTTGTTCTTTACCGTGGAACACGATGAAAATCATACGGAAGGTATACAGAGAGGTCATGAACGCACCGACCAGACCTGCAACCATCAGATTAATATGACCATTCGCCATTGCACCGGCCAGAATCTCATCCTTACTGAAGAAGCCAGCGGTAATCAGCGGCAGAGCCGACAGCGCCGCGCCACCGATCAGGAAGCAGAGATACACCAGCGGAATTGACTTACGCAGTCCGCCCATCTTGAAGATGTTCTGTTCGTGGTGGCAAGCCAGGATAACCGAGCCGGATGCCAGGAACAGCAGCGCTTTAAAGAAGGCGTGCGTCATCAGGTGGAAAATCGCCGCATCCCACGCCTGTACACCGAGAGCCAGGAACATATAACCAATCTGGCTCATGGTGGAGTACGCAAGAACGCGTTTGATGTCGGTCTGTACCAGCGCAGCAAAACCCGCCAGCACCAGAGTGATGGCACCGATAATCCCCACCAGGTGCAGGATTTCTGGGGTCATCAGGAACAGGCCGTGCGTACGTGCAATCAGGTAGACACCGGCGGTAACCATCGTCGCAGCGTGGATAAGCGCAGAGACAGGCGTCGGGCCGGCCATCGCATCAGCAAGCCATGTTTGCAACGGCAACTGCGCAGATTTACCGACCGCACCGCCCAGCAGCATCAGGGTTGCCCACATCAGCATGTTGTTACCATCTGCAAAGTGCGCAGGCGCCAGTTCCACCATTTCGCGGAAGTTCAGCGTGCCCAGCTCGTTGTAGAGGATGAACAGCGCGAACGCCAGGAATACGTCACCAACACGGGTTACCACAAAGGCTTTCATTGCCGCAGCGCCATTCTTCGGATCGGTATAGTAGAAACCAATCAGCAGATAGGAGCACAGGCCCACGCCTTCCCAGCCGAGGTACATCAGCAGCAGGTTATCCGCCAGCACCAGAACCACCATGCTGGCGATAAACAGGTTGGTGTAGGCGAAGAAACGAGAATAGCCCTCTTCTCCGCGCATATACCAGGAGGCGAACATGTGGATCAGGAAACCAACGCCGGTCACCACGGAGAGCATAGTCAGCGACAGGCCATCCAGCACCAGGTTAAAACCGATGTTGAAGTCGCCGACTGACATCCAGGTCCACAGCGGCTGGCTGTAAGCCTGCTGGCCATTGGCAAAGAAATCAACGCCAACAAACGCAGTCACCAGCGCGGCCAGACCAATCGACCCGACACCCACGGTAGCGGACAGATTTTCTGACCAACGACCACGAGAAAACGCCAGTAAAACAAAGCCAATAAATGGCAGAATAATGGTTAAGGCAAGCATGTTCATCCACGCATCTCACTTACTGAATCGATGTTCAGGTTCTGGCGACGGCGATGAAGTTGCAGCAACAGCGCAAGTCCAATGCTCGCTTCCGCAGCCGCAAGGCTGATGGCGAGAATGTACATCACCTGACCATCGGTCTGGCCCCAGTAGCTTCCGGCGACCACAAAGGCCAGCGCGGAGGCGTTAATCATGATTTCCAGCCCGATCAGCATAAACAGCAGATTGCGGCGGATAACCAGACCGGTCAAACCCAGGACGAATAAAATCGCAGCGAGGATCAGTCCATGTTGTAAGGGGATCATGCGTGCTCCTCCGTTTTTCTTTTCGCGCGGTCATCAGTGCGATTGCTCAGCACTTCACCTGAACGCTCTTCGCGCCCCACGTGGAAGGCCACAACCAGGCCCGCCAGCAGCAGCATCGAAGCCAGTTCGACCGCCAGTACATACGGTCCGAACAGGGAAATACCGACTGCTTTCGCGCTAATTGGCGTCCCGTCGATGCCCTGATCGTTTACGCCCAGAATGGCGTAAACAATGACCACCAGCATGATGGCCGACAGAATCGCCGGACCAATCCACACCTGAGGTTTCAGCCACTGGCGTTCCTGTTCAATTTCAGAACCACCGAGGTTGAGCATCATTACCACGAATACGAACAGCACCATGATAGCGCCCGCGTAGACGATAATTTCCAGCGCACCGGCGAAGTAAGCGCCTAACGAGAAGAACACCCCGGAAATCGCCAGCAGCGAAATAATCAGATACAGCAGTGCGTGTACCGGATTGGTGTGGGTGATCACCCGCAAGGTTGCGAGAATGGCTATCAGGCCACAGATATAAAAAGCGAACTCCATTGCCCCTCTCCTTACGGTAACAGGCTCTTGACGTCGATAGGCTTGGCTTCGTTCTCTGCTTCGCCCTTATCTTTGCCGTCGATTGCCATACCTGCCATCCGGTAGAAGTTATATTCCGGGTATTTGCCCGGACCGGAGATCAGCAGATCCTCTTTCTCGTAAACCAGGTCCTGGCGCTTGTACTCACCCAGCTCGAAATCTGGAGTCAGCTGAATAGCCGTTGTCGGACAGGCTTCTTCGCACAGGCCGCAGAAAATGCAGCGTGAGAAGTTAATGCGGAAAAACTCCGGATACCAGCGGCCATCTTTGGTCTCTGCTTTTTGCAAAGAGATACAGCCTACCGGACACGCTACCGCACACAGGTTACAGGCAACGCAGCGCTCTTCACCGTCTGGATCACGAGTCAGAACGATACGACCACGAAAACGGGGCGGTAGATAGACCGGCTCTTCCGGGTACATCTGCGTTTCGCGTTTCGCGAACGCATGCAGGCCGATCATCCAGATACTGCGTACCTGGGTGCCGAAACCTACGAACAATTCTTTTAAGGTCATGGTCTTTGTGTCCCTTATTGCGCCTGCCAGAGAATGACAGCCGCAGTTACCAGCAAGTTGACGAGCGTCAGCGGCAGACAGACTTTCCAGCCGAAGGACATTACCTGGTCATAACGAGGACGCGGTAACGACGCACGAATCAAAATGAACATCATCATGAAGAACGCGGTTTTCAGCGCGAACCAGACGAATGGCGGTAAGAACGGGCCATGCCAGCCACCGAAGAACAGGGTAACCATCAGTGCAGAAATGGTGACGATACCGATGTACTCACCCACGAAGAACAGACCGAATTTCATACCGGAATATTCAATGTGGTAACCGTCGGCCAGTTCCTGCTCGGCTTCTGGCTGGTCAAACGGGTGACGGTGACACACCGCCACGCCCGCGATAGCAAAGGTGACAAAACCAAAGAACTGCGGAATAACGTTCCAGATATCAGCCTGGTTGTTGACGATGTCGGTCATGTTAAATGAACCGGCCTGCGCCACCACGCCCATCAGGGAAAGTCCGAGGAACACTTCGTAGCTCAGGGTCTGCGCAGACGCACGCATCGCACCGAGCAGGGAGTATTTGTTGTTACTGGACCAGCCGGCGAACAGCACCGCGTATACCGCGAGGCCCGCCATCATCAGGAAGAACAGGATCCCGATGTTCAGGTCAGCAACCACCCAGTTCGGACTCACCGGCACGATGGCGAAAGCCAGCAGCAGCGAGGTGAAGGCGATCATCGGTGCCAGGGTAAAGATGACGCGATCCGAGAATTTCGGGATCCAGTCTTCTTTAAAGAACATCTTGATCATGTCCGCAACCAGCTGGAGCGAACCGCCCCAGCCAACACGGTTCGGTCCGTAACGGTTCTGGAACAGACCCAGCAGACGACGTTCGCCAAAGCTCATGAATGCCCCGCAGGTGACCACCACCAGCAGGATCACCACCGCTTTGAGAATGCTCAGCAGGATCTCAATCAGATCGGGTGTAATCCAACTCATTGTTGTGCCTCCTGCAGATCCTCAAGACGCGCACCTGCCAGAACCGGCGCGATGCCAGGCATGCCCATCGGTAAACCAACCTGCCCTGCCGTTAATCCTTCAGCGATTTCAACCGGCAGCGTAACCGTGTTGCCATCGTAGCTGAAAGAAACGCGCGTACCGGCATTAACACCCAACTTCGCGGCATCAGCCGGGTTGAGTTTGATGTACGGCTGCGGCATACGGGTCTGGAAGACCGGCGCACGCTGGGACATTTCGTCACTACCAAACAGATGGTAGTACGGCGCGACACGCCACTGACCATCCTGAGCATGGAAGCTCGCCGGAACGGTAGTGAAGTAATCCATACCATCCGCAGAAGCTTCGATCAGGCGCACGCCCGGATCGCCATGACGCAGTTTACCGCCCACTTCATCCTGGAACTTGTTCCACGCCTGTGGGGAGTTCCAGCCCGGAGCCCAGGCAAACGGAATTTGTGAACGCGGTGCAGACGGCTGGTTGTTCCCTTCCATAGAGAAAGCGAACATGGTGTCTTTGTCCTGCGGTTGACGCGGTTCGTGTACGCTGATGTTGGCGCGCATTGCGGTACGCCCACTGTAGCGGTGCGGTTCACGCGCCAGCTTCTGTCCACGGATACGGAAGCTTGCGTCCGGCGCGGCATCTTTAATGCCCGCCAGCTGCGGCAACTTCTCAACGACTGCGTCGATAACGTGGTCGAGCTGCGTCCAGTCCACTTCACGGCTCTGCACGGTGCTGTGCAGCGAGTGCAGCCAGCGCCAGCTTTCCAGCATTACGGTGTTGCTGTCGTAGTAGGATGGGTCATAGACCTGGAAGAAACGCTGGGCGCGGCCTTCGTTGTTAATCACCGTACCATCGCTTTCGGCGAAGCTTGCAGCGGAAAGCACCAGATGGGCGTTTTCCATAATTGCCGTACGCTGATGGTCAACGACCAGTACCAGCGGCGCTTTCGCCAGCGCGGCATCAACGCGAGCGGCTGAAGCATGGCGATGCAGGTCATTTTCCAGCACCACAACAGCGTCAGCGCGGCCTGTTTCCAGCTCGGTCAGCGCATCGTCAAGGGAACCACCGCCAATCATGCCGAGGCCCATGCTGTTAACCGAGCGAGCAATCATGGTGATGCCAACGTCTGCGCCACGGCCTTTCAGCGCCTTCGCCACGTTGGCAGCCGCCTGAATCACTTCGGCGCTACCGGCGTTGGTGCCGGAAATAATCAGTGGTTTCTTCGCCCCAGCTAGTGCCTGAACGATAACGTCAATTTTGTTCTGCAGGTCACGGTCAATACCGTCAACCGCCGGCGCGTTGTTATCCAGCGCGTGGGCGATAGCGAAACCTAAACGCGCCTGATCTTCAACCGGTGCGCGATAGGTCCAAGCGGCGATATCGTCCAGACGGGTGTTATCGACGTTGGTAACGAACAGCGGATGCTTAGCACGCTGGCCGATATTAAGGATTGCTGCGATCTGCCAGTCAGCCACTTTCTGTGCCGCCGCCATTTCACGCGCTTTACCTTTCACCGCCTGACGCACCGCCAGCGCAACGCGTGCGCCGGTCTGGGTGACATCTTCGCCCAGCACCAGAACCGCATCATAAGATTCGATTTCGCGCAGAGCCGGAGTATGAATCCCGCCGTCACGCAGTACGCTCAACGCCAGTTGCAGACGATCCAGTTCGCCCTGAGCGATACCGGTATAGAAGTTATCCGCACCGACCAGTTCACGCAGCGCGAAGTTACTTTCAACGCTGGCGCGCGGGGAGCCGATACCAATCACTTTCTTCGACTGACGCAGAATATCTGCCGCGCCCTGCATCGCCTGCTCGGCGTTCAGCGTGATCAGGTCATCGCCACGACGCTGTACCGGCTGACGCGGACGGTCTTTCAGGTTCACGTAACCATAGCCGAAACGACCACGGTCGCAGAGGAAGTAGTGGTTAACGGTACCGTTATAACGGTTTTCGATACGACGCAGTTCACCGTAGCGCTCGCCCGGGCTGGTGTTACAGCCGATGGAACACTGCTGGCAGATGCTCGGCGCAAACTGCATGTCCCATTTACGGTTATAACGCTCGGAGTGCGTTTTATCGGTGAAGACGCCGGTTGGACAAATTTCAACCAGGTTGCCAGAGAATTCGCTTTCGAGCGTACCGTCTTCCGGACGACCGAAGTAGACGTTGTCATGTGCGCCATACACGCCCAGATCCGTACCATCGGCGTAATCTTTGTAGTAACGTACACAGCGATAGCAGGCGATGCAGCGGTTCATTTCGTGAGAGATGAACGGCCCCAGGTCCTGGTTACGGTGAGTACGCTTCGTGAAGCGGTAGCGACGGAAGCTGTGACCGGTCATGACGGTCATATCCTGCAGGTGGCAGTTGCCGCCCTCTTCACAGACCGGACAGTCGTGCGGGTGGTTAGTCATCAACCACTCCACGACGCTTTCGCGGAACTGCTTCGCTTCTTCGTCATCAATAGAAATAAAGGTGCCTTCGGTGGCCGGTGTCATACAAGACATCACCAGGCGACCACGCGTGTCTTCCGCGTTCTGATATTGCTTCACCGCACACTGGCGGCAAGCACCGACGCTTCCCAGCGCCGGGTGCCAGCAAAAGTACGGAATATCAAGGCCAAGAGACAGACAAGCTTCCAGCAGGTTGTCCGCTCCGTTGACCTCATATTCTTTGCCGTCTACATGAATCGTAGCCATAGTCAGCATGCTTCCAGTTGGCTCGGTCGTAACCGAGCGTTAATCGAATTTCTTATCGCGACACAGGGCTAACCCTGTGATCACCAGCGCTCTTTCAGCAGGTTCGGCTGAATACCACCAATAGCGTGGGTATTGCTGAAGGTCTGCTTGATGCCAGCTTCGAATTCTTCGCGGAAATATTTAATGGCGCTCTGCAGCGGTTCCACTGCACCCGGTGCGTGTGCACAGAAGGTTTTACCCGGGCCGAGGAAACGACACAGTTGCTCAAGTGTCTCGATATCCCCAGGCTGGCCTTCGCCACGCTCAAGCGCGCGCAGAATTTTCACACTCCACGGCAGACCATCACGGCACGGCGTACACCAGCCACATGACTCGCGGGCAAAGAACTCTTCGAGGTTACGCACCAGAGGAACCATGCCAATCTCGTGATCGACAGCCATTGCCAGCGCGGTGCCCAAACGGCTACCTGCTTTACCAATGCTTTCGAATTCCATCGGCAGATCGAGGTGTGCTTCGGTCAGGAAGTCAGTCCCCGCGCCGCCAGGTTGCCAGGCTTTGAACTTCAGGCCATCGCGCATACCGCCCGCGTAATCTTCGAGGATCTCACGCGCGGTAGTACCGAAAGGCAGTTCCCACAGGCCAGGGTTCTTCACACGACCGGAGAAGCCCATCAGCTTGGTGCCCGCGTCTTTGCTCTTCGAAATGTTCTGGTACCACTCCACGCCGTTCGCGAGGATAGCCGGTACGTTACACAGGGTTTCGACGTTGTTTACGCAGGTCGGCTTACCCCATGCGCCAGAGCTTGCCGGGAACGGCGGCTTGGAGCGTGGGTTAGCACGGCGACCTTCGAGGGAGTTGATCAGCGCGGTTTCTTCACCGCAGATGTAACGCCCTGCCCCAGTGTGGACAAACAGTTCGAAGTCGAAACCGGTGCCCATAATGTTTTTGCCAAGCAGACCGGCTTCGGTCGCTTCGGCGATCGCGCGACGCAGATGCACGGCTGCTTCGATATATTCACCGCGCAGGAAGATATAACCACGGTACGCTTTCAGCGCAAACGCGGAAATCAGCATGCCTTCCACCAGCAGGTGCGGCAGCTGTTCCATCAGCAGACGGTCTTTATAGGTGCCCGGCTCCATTTCATCGGCGTTACACAGCAGGTAACGGATGTTCATGGATTCGTCTTTCGGCATCAGGCTCCACTTCAGACCGGTGGAAAAGCCCGCGCCGCCGCGCCCTTTCAGGCCAGCGTCTTTTACCTGATTAACGATTTCATCCGGTGACAGCCCGGTCAGGGCCTTACGCGCACCTTCGTAGCCGTTCTTGCTACGGTATTCGTCCAGCCAGACCGGCTGTTTGTCATCACGCAGACGCCAGGTCAGCGGATGGGTTTCGGGAGTACGGATAATGTCTTTCATTTATACCGCTCCAGCAGTTCGGGAATGCCTTCCGGGGTCAGATGAGCGTGAGTATCCTCATCGATCATCATGTTTGGCCCTTTGTCGCAGTTCCCCAGGCAACAGGTCGGCAGCAGCGTAAAGCGACCATCAAAAGTCGTCTGCCCCGGCTTGATGTTGAGTTTTTTCTCAAGCGCGGCCTGGATCCCCTGGTAGCCGTTGATATGGCACACCACGCTGTCGCAATAGCGGATCACGTGGCGACCTACCGGCTGGCGGAAGATCTGGCTATAAAACGTAGCAACACCTTCTACGTCGCTTGGCGGAATACCCAGCACATCAGCGATCGCATAGATCGCCCCATCCGGCACCCAGCCACGCTGTTTCTGAACGATTTTCAGCGCTTCAATGGACGCCGCACGCGGGTCTTCGTAGTGGTGCTTCTCGTGCTCAATCGCCTCACGCTCTGCCGCACTCAGCTCAAAAGCCTCGGTTTGTGGTTGTTGATTCTCGTGCATAATTAGCGGTCCACATCTGACATAACAAAATCGATACTACCCAGATGGACGATCAGGTCGGACACCAGGCTGCCACGTACCGCTACCGGGATCTGCTGCAGGTGCGCATAGCTCGGGGTACGGATACGGGTACGGTAACTCATGGTGCTGCCATCGCTGGTCAGGTAGTAACTGTTGATACCCTTGGTCGCTTCCACCATCTGGAAGGATTCGTTTGCCGGCATAACCGGACCCCACGAAACCTGCAGGAAGTGGGTGATAAGGGTTTCGATATGTTGCAGCGTGCGCTCTTTCGGTGGCGGCGTCGTCAGCGGGTGATCCGCTTTGAACGGGCCTTCCGGCATGTTATTGAGGCACTGCTCAAGGATGCGCAGACTCTGGCGCAGCTCTTCAACTTTCAGCATCACGCGGGTATAGCAGTCGGACACACCGCCGCCAACCGGGACCTCAAAGTCAAAGTTTTCATAGCCAGAGTACGGACGCGCTTTACGCACGTCGAAATCAATACCGGTCGCACGCAGCGCAGCACCGGTACAACCCCAGTCCAGCGCTTCTTTCTTACCGTAAGCGGCAACACCCTGCGAACGGCCTTTCAGGATGGTGTTACGCAGCGCGGCTTTCTCGTAAGAATCCAGACGTTTTGGCATCCAGTCGAGGAAATCACGCAGCAGTTTGTCCCAACCGCGCGGCAGATCGTGTGCCACACCGCCGATACGGAACCAGGCCGGGTGCATACGGAAACCGGTGATCGCTTCCACGACGTCGTAGATTTTCTGACGGTCAGTAAAGGCGAAGAATACCGGGGTCATCGCGCCGACGTCCTGAATGAACGTGGAGATGTACAGCAGATGACTGTTGATACGGAACAATTCAGACAGCATGACGCGAATCACGTTGACGCGATCCGGCGTGGTGATGCCTGCCAGTTTCTCAACCGCCAGTACGTAAGGCATTTCGTTAACGCAGCCGCCGAGGTACTCGATACGGTCGGTGTACGGAATGTAACTGTGCCAGGACTGACGTTCGCCCATCTTTTCAGCGCCACGGTGGTGGTAGCCGATGTCAGGTACGCAGTCGACGATTTCTTCGCCATCAAGCTGCAGCACAATACGGAATGCACCGTGGGAAGACGGGTGGTTAGGACCGAGGTTGAGGAACATGAAGTCCTCATTTTCGGTGCTACGCTTCATGCCCCAATCTTCAGGTTTGAAGGTCAGCGCTTCCATTTCCAGATCCTGTTTGGCTTTAGTCAGCTCAAACGGGTCGAATTCGGTTGCACGCGCCGGGTAGTCTTTACGCAGCGGATGGCCTTCCCAGGTATGCGGCATCAGCAGACGCGTCAGGTGCGGGTGACCTTCGATGTCGATGCCAAACATTTCCCAGGTTTCACGCTCATACCAGTTGGCGTTCGGGAACAGTTTGGTGAAAGTCGGTACGCGCAGATCGTTTTCAGACAAAGCCACCTTGAGCATGATATCGCGATTGCGTTCAATGGAGATCAGGTGATAGAAAACGGAAAAATCCGCGGCGGGTAACCCTTCGCGGTGCGTACGCAGACGTTCGTCCATGCCGTGTAAGTCAAACAGCATGACGTAAGGTTTCGGCAGTCTCTTTAAGAAATCGCCAACTTCCAGTAGTTGTTCACGCTTGACCCAAACAACGGGTACCCCGGTGCGAGTCGCCTGAACGGTAAAGGCATCCGGCCCAAAACGGTTGCGCAGTTCGCCAATGACCGGGTCATCAAGGTGATCCCGTGTTTGCCATGCGGCGTCTTGCGCGGTTAAGTCGGTCATATTGTTCACCATTGCAAATGGTCCGTGGTGGTCGGCAGTGCTTCGCGCTATTTATGTAGTGATAAGCGAAGGAAGTGCTGCTGCCGACAGGCGCAAATTAAATCTCGTCTGGTGTACGAAGATTCGTTACAGCAATACGTTCGCCGCGTTTACGCTCGCGTTCTGACTGCATATTGGCGCGATAAACGCCCTGATCGCCAACCACCCAGGAGAGCGGACGGCGTTCTTTGCCAATGGAATCTTGCAGCAGCATCAGAGCCTGCATATACGCTTCTGGGCGCGGCGGACATCCCGGGATGTACACATCGACCGGAATAAATTTATCAACGCCCTGCACCACAGAATAGATGTCGTACATCCCGCCGGAGTTGGCGCATGCGCCCATGGAAATAACCCATTTCGGTTCCAGCATCTGATCGTAGAGGCGCTGAATAACTGGCGCCATTTTGGTAAAGCAGGTTCCGGCTACGACCATCAGATCAGCCTGACGCGGCGATGCACGCAGTACTTCCGCACCAAAACGGGCCACATCGTGCACGGCGGTAAACGAGGTCACCATCTCAACGTAGCAGCAGGAAAGGCCAAAGTTATATGGCCAAATTGAGTTTTTACGGCCCCAGTTAACCATGTCATGCAGTTTGCCCATGAACACGTTTTTGTTAACTTCTTGTTCCAGGGGGTCGGTTACGATCTCCTGTTTTTGCAGGGGGTAACGGTCGTTCTCACCGTTAGGATCTATGCGGGTGAGCGTATAATCCATCTTAATGCCTCGCGGTTAGCGTTGACGATTAGCGATACTGTTCGTTTCCGGGTTCATACGCTCGCGGCGTGAACGCGCGGGCGTCCAGTCCAGCGCGCCAATACGCACCAGATAAACCAGACCTGCCAGTAACACAAAAATAAAAATTGCAGCTTCCACAAAGCCAATCCAACCGCTTTCACGGATAGAAGTTGACCATGCGAACAGATACAGCGCTTCAACGTCGAAGATAACGAAGAACATGGCTACCAGATAAAACTTGGCAGACAGGCGCAGGCGGGCGGTGCCGACCGAGTCGATACCTGATTCAAACGGCACGTTTTTAGATCTCGCGCGTGCGCGACCCCCTAAAAACCAGCCGCCGACGAGCATCAGGCAGCACAGGCCAATGGCAACGATAAGAAAGATAGCGAATGCCCAGTGATGAGCGATGATTTCAGTGGATGTTGACATACTCATTGCTTACTCATCAAAAGTAGCGCCAAATTCTCTGCTCTTTTCGGCAGATGAACGCCACATCGATTCATGGGGAGGAATAAAAAAAACCTTACAATCACTGTGAAAAATCATTTTATACAGCTAATTGATGGGGTTTTTTACTCCTTTCTATAACCTTTTGTCAACTTTAACAAAAGTTTCCTCACATTATTTTACACCACTCCAACTTCATTAACATAAAGTGCTCTTTAGACCCATTTCGATTGCATCATCGGTCATTTTTAATGTTGTTGAATCGTGTCCGTAGTGAAGTAAAAAAGATAATACACGTCTATTTTGACAGGAATTCACCCAGATGCCTCCCCCTAAATGGGAGTATTTTCTTGATCTGTGACACGCTTTTGTTAATTCACCATAAAAAACAGCAACAATTTCTCTAGTTTTTTAACATGGAAACATTTAGCAACGCGGCTGATTATTTTTCACCCTATTGTCAGTCTGTTTTTTTACCTGCTGATTTTGTTAAGTTTTAGTATATGAATGAACAGAAAGCAGTAATATTTGCATAAAAAAAGAGCCGCTGGATGTTTTTTCATCATCAGTGGCTCTTTTTTACACTTACATTTTTAAACGTTTTTTTGTGACGCTTTACTCAAAGTCGCCTTCAACAATCAGCGAGTCATCTCCCCCTTCAGGGGTAAACTGATTGTATTGCCAAGGATTTTGATATGTCTGCATCGACTTAAAGATAGCCTGAGCTAATTCATTTTGCGTGGCCGGATCGCTGCACAACAGATACTCGGTATCAGGCAGAGGTGGCAATCCGTCCGCCGCACCCAGTACGCGTAAATCCGGGCTCATCATTTCTACAGGACGCGCAGTAACGCCAAGCCCTGCTTTTACCGCCGCGCGGACCGCAGGCAATGTTGAAGCGACATAAGCCAGACGCCACGGGATCTGTGCGGCATTCAACGTCGCCAGCACGATATCGCGAAACGGGCTGGGATCGTCCAGCAGAACTAACGGCACCGGTTCGCCTTTTTGCAGGATATATTCGGCTGCGCAATACCAGTGCGTAGGTGAAGTCCGCAAATTCAGGCATTCAAAATCGTCAGGTCGATTCGTGGTGACCACTAAATCTACTTCTTGCGACTTAAGCATCTCCACCATGTAAGCATTGCGTTTCACTCTTACATCAAGCGCAAGTTTCGGATAAACCGAACTAATGCGGTTAAGCAGAAATGGGAGTATGGTGTCGGCGGATTCATCAGAAGCACCGATAGTTAACACCCCCTGAAGATTGTTAAACATCAATGATGAGCATGCCTCATCATTAAATCGCAGTATTTTCCTGGCGTAACCCAACAGCTGGATACCATGTTCGGTCAGCAGTTTGTTGCGTCCATGACGCGCGAACAACTCTTTCCCCACAAGTTGCTCAAGGCGCTGCATTTGCTGACTTACCGCAGACTGAGTTCGACATACTGCAGCTGCCGCAGCCGCGAAGGTATTTAGGTCGGCAACAGCAACAAAGGTTCTCAGCAGATCGAGGTCGAGGTTAATTATCGGACGATTTGCATTTATCATAGTTTTTCACTTACTCGCGGGTCATACCGGGTTAATGCTGTGCATTCAGAATCAAACAACTCCATTTGTAATGTGCCTCCCTTCAGTTTCGCTTAATGTAACCAAGTGAAAATAAGGATGTATTTGGTTTAACAAACGAAACAATTCTCTTTCTGAGCTATTTTAAAACCCGTGATATTCATCGGAATATAGCAACGAGAAAGAGCCGTATTTTTAGCTGCCGGATGATTCTGACTAATGGAAAACATGTAAATTTTGTAAATTTAAAAAATAGTTAACGAACAATAATTTACACATTAAAAACTAACTTTTCAGTATGTTATGAACAACCAACAAACATTTGAATTATCGTAAAACTCGTACTACAAACCATTTCATAGGAGTTATCTTAACCTAAAACCACTATATTTATAAGTGTTATTGCGAATAATTCCGGGCGAATTGGTGTTATGTCAGTGCAACGGTTTTCGTATTATTAGCCCACTCAATTTGATGTCGTTTAAATAATAAATAATAATTAATTAAGAATCTCTCAATTCATTAATTATGCTTAACAATGGATTCACACCGTATCACGTAGGGATCAGACCGATAACAGAATTCGTTGATGAAACCTCAGTATTTTCGAATCGCGCCGTATCACACAGATATCGACTGCATTTTGTTTTATAGGGGTAACTTTTTTCGACCAGACAAATCACCATACCAAAGCCAACAAAGCAAAACATAAATCATAAAAAACACAACAATCCAGATTATTACACTGTAATAATTGTATAATTTAGTTATTAAAAGTTAATTATCGCCCTCCTGCTTTCCAAAATCTTCTACTAAAGACCCTTCAAAACTCACCGTCGTGGGAGTACATTGTGCTGGGCTGACTTCCACGGCAGGGAGTGGCATTCACAGCTAAAAAGGTCAACGTTCATGTCCCCCATTGAAAAATCCAGCAAATTAGAAAACGTCTGTTATGACATTCGCGGCCCGGTTCTGAAGGAAGCAAAGCGCCTGGAAGAAGAAGGCAACAAAGTTCTGAAACTGAACATCGGCAACCCTGCGCCTTTCGGGTTTGAAGCACCAGATGAAATTTTAGTGGATGTGATCCGCAATTTGCCAACAGCGCAAGGATATTGCGATTCCAAAGGCCTTTATTCAGCCCGCAAAGCAATCATGCAGCATTACCAGGCCCGCGGGATGCGCGATGTAACCGTAGAAGATATCTATATCGGTAACGGCGTATCCGAATTGATTGTGCAGGCCATGCAGGCATTGCTGAACAGTGGGGACGAAATGCTGGTTCCTGCACCTGATTATCCACTGTGGACGGCGGCGGTTTCGCTCTCTGGTGGTAATGCCGTGCACTACCTGTGTGATGAATCATCAGACTGGTTCCCGGACCTGGATGATATCCGCGCCAAAATTACGCCGCGTACGCGTGGGATCGTCATCATCAACCCCAACAACCCAACCGGCGCTGTTTATTCTAAAGAGCTGCTGATGGAGATTGTTGAGATTGCTCGCCAGAACAACCTCATCATCTTTGCAGATGAGATTTACGACAAAATTCTCTACGATGACGCCGAGCACCACTCGATTGCGGCAATGGCCCCGGATCTGCTGACTATTACCTTTAACGGCCTGTCAAAAACCTATCGTGTTGCCGGTTTCCGTCAGGGCTGGATGGTACTGAACGGACCGAAGAAACATGCCAAAGGGTATATCGAAGGCCTTGAGATGCTGGCTTCTATGCGCCTGTGTGCGAATGTCCCGGCACAACATGCCATTCAGACCGCGCTGGGTGGATATCAGAGCATCAGCGAATTCATCATGCCTGGCGGACGTCTGTATGAGCAACGTAACCGCGCCTGGGAACTGCTCAATGATATCCCTGGCGTCTCTTGCGTAAAACCGCGCGGTGCACTGTATATGTTCCCGAAAATTGACGCCAAGCGCTTCAATATTCATGACGACCAGAAGATGGTGCTCGATTTCCTGTTGCAGGAAAAAGTACTGCTGGTCCAGGGGACAGCATTCAACTGGCCGTGGCCGGATCATTTCCGCATCGTTACGCTGCCGCGAATTGATGATATCGAAATGTCGTTGAGTAAATTTGAGCGTTTCCTGTCAGGGTATCGCCAGCTGTAACCACGCAAAGTGCTACCGGGTTTGCATCCGGTAGCACTCTCTGCGCAAAATACCGTTACTGAAGTCACTGAGTAAGGGTCGTTATGAAGCAGAGCCACTTTTTTGCCCACCTCTCCCGTCTGAAACTCATTAACCGCTGGCCGCTGATGCGCAACGTGCGCACCGAAAACGTGTCCGAACACAGTCTGCAGGTTGCCATGGTTGCTCATGCGCTGGCCGCGATCAAAAACCGTAAATTTGGTGGTCAGGTAAATGCTGAGCGTATTGCCCTGCTGGCGATGTACCACGATGCGTCAGAGGTGTTAACCGGCGATCTCCCTACCCCAGTGAAATATTTCAACTCGCAGATTGCTCAGGAATATAAAGCGATAGAGAAAATTGCCCAGCAAAAACTGGTCGATATGGTTCCCGATGAGTTGCGCGATATTTTTGCACCGCTCATTGATGAACATGCCTTGAGTGAAGAAGAAAGATCGATTGTTAAACAGGCCGATGCCCTGTGCGCGTATCTGAAGTGCCTGGAAGAACTCTCCGCCGGTAACAACGAATTTCTGCTGGCGAAAACACGTCTGGAAAAAACGCTGGAGTCACGACGCAGCGAAGAGATGGACTACTTTATGGACGTGTTTGTCCCAAGCTTTCACCTTTCATTAGATGAAATCAGCCAGGATTCACCGCTTTAAACGATTTTGCCGGATGGCGGCTAACGCCTTATCCGGCCTACAGGTAACGTGATATCCGTAGGCCTGATAAGCGCAGCGCCATCAGGCGTTTACTGCGGCGGTCAAAACGGGAACAGCATCGGGATCATCACCACGCACACTGCCATGACAATCACCGTAAACGGTACGCCAATCTTCACGAAGTCGCTAAAGGTGTAGTTACCCGGCCCGAGCACCAGTGTGTTTACCGGCGAAGACACTGGCGTCATAAAGGCTGCGGAAGCCGCCATCGCAATCACCATCGCAAACGGATACGGCGAAACGCCCATCGACTTTGCCGCCGCCAGCGCAATCGGCGCCATCAGTACCGCCGTTGCGGTGTTAGAGATAAATAACCCAATGGTCGCGCACAGCACGAACAGGCAGCCCAACATCATATACGGGCCATACCCACCACCAACGTCCATTAGCCCTTTCACCACCAGATCGACGCCGCCCGTTTTCTGTAACGCCAGCGCAAAAGGCATCATCCCGACAATCAAAATAATGCTTGGCCAGTGAATGGCTTTGTAGGCGCTTTCGGCATCGATGCAGCGGAACTTTCCCATCAGCAAACATGCGATAATCGCGGCAACCGTATTAGGGATTTCATCGGTGAGCATTAACGCGACCATCAGTACCAGACAGAAAATCGCATGCGGCGCCTGGCTGTGCGCCGGAGAAGCTTCACTGACTTCCACAGGCATATTTAGCACCACAAAATCGCGCCCTTTTTGTCCAAGCAGCGTGATCAGCTTCCAGTTGCCCACCACTAAAATGATATCGCCCATCAACAGCGGCTCATCAACCACCGCCCCGGCCAGCGCCGTACCATCGCGCTTCAGCCCAACGACATTCAGCCCGTAACGCGTACGAAAAGCGATTTCCCGTACCGTTTTGCCGATCAATTCCGACTCAGGGATCAGAGAGATTTCGGCCATGCCCACATCAAGTGCCTGCTCGGAGAAGTATTCTCCACGCAGCACCATCGGTTCCAACAGTTGCTCAGCGCAAAATTCACGCAGGTCGACATCGGCCGCAGACATATCAATCAGCAATACGTCACGAGCACGAAACTCAGAAACCCCGTTTACGTCAACGATCACGCGACGAAAGCGACGCCAGCGCTCCACGCCAATCACGTTTGCCCCGTAGCGCTCACGCAGTTTCAGGTCGTCCAGACGCTGGCCTATCATAGGAGAACCCGGGCGAATCGCCAGGCGACGCGCGCGCCCGGTCAGGCGATATTCTTTAATCAGATCGCGAAAAGTCCGGCGCTTCCAGCCGTCGCCCGGCTGCCCGGAGTCTTCACCCTTCAGCATAAAACGCATCACCAGCATATAAATTATGCCAAGTACCAACACCACCAATCCCAGTGGGGTTACGCTAAAAAAGCTAAAACCATTAAGTCCTTCACGTAACAGTTCACTGTTGACGACCAGGTTTGGCGGCGTTGCCACCAGCGTCATCATGCCGCTTATCAAGCCGGCAAAACTTAGCGGCATCATCAGGCGTGAAGGGGAAATTTCCATGCGCATGGAAACACTTAAGACAACCGGAATAAAGATGGCGACCACACCGGTCGAACTCATGAATGCACCGAGTCCAGCTACGGTTATCATCAGCAACACCAGCATTTTGACTTCACTGCTACCGGCGACCTTCACCAGCCAGGCGCCCATTACTGTCGCCACACCGGTACGCACGAGGCCGTCACCGATAATGAATAAAGCCGCTATCAAAATAACGTTAGGATCGCTGAACCCGGAAAAAGCCTCTGTGATGCTCAATGTTCCACTCAGAACAAAGGCAATAATGACCAGCAAAGCGATCGCGTCCATACGCACTCTGCCAGTTGCAAACAAGACGACGGCAATCGCCAGCAATGAGAGAACCCATATCAATTCACCGTTCACAACATATCCTTGTTAAATGAGAGGGATGGACTGATTCTGCCATAAAAAAGCCCCAACAATCTGGGGCTAAATCATGATCAGGTATTTCTTATAACGACCACATTTCCGTTGGGTTGTTTGGTCACAGAAATATGTTCCAGACTGGTCAGCGAAAAATCAACCTCGTTCAGACGCGGCGTATCCGCTGGCGCGTTGACCGCGATGACATGACACCCAGCTGCCAGTCCTGAAAGCACCCCGGCGGGGGCATCTTCCACCACGGCACATTCCTGCGGCGCCAGGCCCAGAAGCTGAGCGCCTAACAGATACGCGTCTGGCTCTGGTTTCCCTCTTTTTACCCGCTCGGCGGTGACAAACACTTCAGGAGCAGGAAGCCCAGCAACACGATGGCGTGCCCGTGCGACCGGCATAGAACCTGAGGTCACAATCGCCCATGGAATACCCGCTTTATTGAGATGGTTGAGTAAATCAACAGCCCCAGGCAGCGCAGTGATTCCGGCGGTTTCCGTCGCTTCGATCTGCTCCAGACGGGTAAACTCCGCGGCGATCTCTGCCTCAGATTTGCCCACCATAAAGTGTCGCAGGGAGGTAATGGCCTGCTTGCCATGAATAAAGCCGAGCACCTCGGCGTGATCGAGGCCAAAACGATCGGCCCAGTTGCACCACGCACGTTCTACTGCGGGTAAGGAATCGACCAGCGTTCCATCCAGATCAAACAGAAAACCTTTGCACTGCACGCTCGCCCCCTCAGGCATTAATGATTTGGTTAATTTCATTCGCGCTCAGGTGATACTGGCGCGGGCAAGAGTGCCAGACGTTCAACATACGCTGATATTTTTCCCACATCGGGGTCTGGGCGTTGAAGCCATGCGTACCCGCATCAAAGTGGGTATAGCGACCTTCCACATTCACCATAAAGCGAACGTATCCGAGGAAACGGGCTTCCGTTGCGGCGTCAAAACCGAGGAAAGTCACGCGGCGCTCATCAATAGCCTGTGCATCCTTAAGATTAGTCCAGGACACATGTAATGCGTGATACATCTCCATAATATCGATAATCGTACGACAGGTTTCTTCCGTCAGTTCACCAAACTCACGATCCAGCTCACGCATCTGCAAGCCGTAACCGCGTTCAATAATCGTCTGCAAACGACGATAACGCTCGGCGTTAGTTGGGTCGAGCATAGTCATCATTTTGTACTGATTCGACAAAATCAGACGTTGAGCGTTGGTCATTTCCATTTGGGACTCCTGTATCACTACTACTGCGATGAAAAAAAAGAAGGCATCTTGTGCCTTCTTTTATATGCGTAATCAGGGGTCAATTACAAATCATCAAGGAAAGTTTTATCCAGTTGTTTGAAGGCGCGCTTAAGCGTGTCAGCCAGCGCCTGGTAATCCGGCTTTCCTTCTACCGGAGAGAGCGCCTGTCCGGCTTCTTGCAATTTACCCCGAACTTCGTAGAACCAGTTGAGTATTGAAGGCGGCAGCGGCGTCACGGAACGTTTACCCAGCCACCACATGCCCTGCATCGGCAGGCTGAGCGCAAACAGCGCGGTCGCCACGGCCGGTCCCAACTGTCCCCCTAGCGCAATTTGCCAGCATAAGGTGAAGACGGCGATAGGCGGCATAAAACGGATTGCGTAACGTGTCATACGGATCACGCGGTTCTCTACAAACACGGGCGCGAGGCGCTTTTCCATTGGCCACGTCTTCGCGTAGTGCTGCCCCCGGCGAAACAAGCTAAAAAAATTGACGGAACGATTATCCGGTGTCGACATGGCGGTTACCTCAACTTCACATATAAAAATTAAAAAATTTGTGCAAAACAACAACTACAAGGGACATCGTTCAAAACATTTTGTCTTTGATACCCACATTCAGGTATCCTGTGCCGGCCTGTAAGGCCTTTAGTCCAAAATCATTGAGTCGTCAAATTGACACATAGTATGCCATTGGCTGAAAAATACGCAAAATGACATAGACTCAAAGGTATTTATTCCATCGTGCCCAAAAAGACCATGGCGCATGATGTTAATCATAAACGTCGGTGTCATCATGCGCTACGCTCTATGACTCCCTGACGTTTTTTTAGCCACGTATCATAAATAGGTACTTCCATGTCGAGTAAGTTAGTACTGGTTCTGAACTGCGGTAGCTCCTCACTGAAATTTGCCATCATCGATGCAGTAAACGGTGAAGAATACCTTTCTGGTTTAGCCGAATGTTTCCATCTCCCAGAAGCACGTATCAAATGGAAAATGGATGGCGGTAAACAAGAAGCGGCTTTAGGTGCAGGCGCCGCTCACAGTGAAGCGCTGAATTTTATCGTTAATACTATTCTGGCACAAAAACCAGAACTGTCTGCTCAGCTGACTGCGATTGGTCACCGTGTTGTTCACGGCGGCGAAAAATACACCGGCTCTGTAGTTATCGACGATTCCGTTATTCAGGGTATCAAAGATGCAGCCTCTTTTGCACCGCTGCACAACCCTGCACACCTGATCGGTATCGCTGAAGCGCTGAAATCCTTCCCGAATCTGAAAGACAAAAACGTGGCCGTATTCGACACCGCGTTCCATCAGACTATGCCGGAAGAATCTTACCTCTACGCCCTGCCGTACAGCCTGTACAAAGAACATGGCGTTCGTCGTTACGGCGCGCACGGTACCAGCCACTTCTTCGTTACTCAGGAAGCGGCTAAAGTGCTGAACAAACCGGTTGATGAGCTGAACATCATCACTTGCCACCTGGGCAACGGCGGTTCTGTATCTGCTATCCGTAACGGTAAATGTGTTGATACCTCCATGGGTCTGACCCCACTGGAAGGTCTGGTGATGGGTACGCGTTCCGGTGACATCGACCCGGCGATCATCTTCCACCTGCACGACACCCTGGGCATGAGCGTTGACCAGATCAACAAAATGCTGACCAAAGAGTCCGGCCTGCTGGGTCTGACCGAAGTCACCAGCGACTGCCGCTATGTTGAAGATAACTACGCGACTAAAGAAGACGCTAAACGTGCAATGGACGTTTACTGCCACCGTCTGGCGAAATACATCGGTTCTTACACTGCGCTGATGGATGGTCGTCTGGATGCCGTTGTCTTCACCGGTGGTATCGGTGAAAACGCCGCGATGGTTCGTGAACTGTCTCTGGGCAAACTGGGCGTTCTGGGCTTTGAAGTAGACCACGAACGTAACCTGGCCGCACGTTTCGGCAAATCTGGTTTCATCAACAAAGAAGGTACCCGTCCTGCGTTGGTTATCCCAACCAACGAAGAACTGGTTATCGCGCAAGACGCGAGCCGTCTGACCGCCTGATTTCACACCGCCAGCCTAGCTGGCGGTGCTGTTTTGTAACCCGCCTGAAACGGGCGGTAACGAAAGAGGATAAACCGTGTCCCGTATTATTATGCTGATCCCTACCGGAACCAGCGTCGGTCTGACCAGCGTCAGCCTTGGCGTGATCCGCGCAATGGAACGCAAAGGCGTTCGTCTGAGCGTCTTCAAGCCGATCGCTCAACCGCGTGCCGGTGGCGATGCGCCAGACCAGACTACCAGCATCGTCCGTGCTAACTCTTCTCTGCCAGCCGCTGAGCCGCTGAAGATGAGCCACGTTGAATCTCTGCTGTCCAGCAATCAGAAAGATGTGCTGATGGAAGAGATCATCGCGAACTACCACGCGAACACTAAAGACGCTGAAGTTGTCCTGGTTGAAGGCCTGGTCCCAACCCGTAAACATCAGTTCGCGCAGTCTCTGAACTATGAAATCGCGAAAACGCTGAATGCAGAAATCGTCTTCGTTATGTCTCAGGGCACCGATACCCCGGAACAACTGAACGAGCGTATTGAACTGACTCGCAGCAGCTTCGGTGGCGCGAAAAACACCAACATCACCGGCGTAATCGTTAACAAACTGAACGCACCGGTTGATGAGCAGGGCCGTACTCGCCCGGATCTGTCCGAGATTTTCGACGACTCTTCCAAAGCGAAAGTGATCAAAGTTGATCCGGCTAAACTGCAAGAATCCAGCCCGCTGCCGGTTCTGGGCGCGGTGCCATGGAGCTTCGATCTGATCGCTACCCGTGCAATCGATATGGCGCGTCACCTGAACGCCACCATCGTAAACGAAGGCGATATCAATACCCGTCGCGTGAAGTCTGTGACTTTCTGCGCACGCAGCATTCCGCACATGCTGGAACACTTCCGCGCAGGTTCCCTGCTGGTGACCTCCGCTGACCGTCCGGACGTGCTGGTTGCTGCATGCCTGGCAGCGATGAACGGCGTAGAAATTGGCGCCCTGCTGCTGACCGGCGGCTACGAAATGGACGCGCGCATTACCAAACTGTGCGAACGTGCATTCGAAACCGGCCTGCCGGTATTCATGGTAAACACCAACACCTGGCAGACCTCTCTGAGCCTGCAGAGCTTCAACCTGGAAGTTCCGGTTGACGATCACGAGCGTATCGAAAAAGTTCAGGAATACGTTGCTAACTTCATCAACGCTGACTGGATTGAATCTCTGACCGCAACATCTGAGCGCAGCCGTCGTCTGTCTCCACCAGCGTTCCGTTATCAGTTGACCGAGCTGGCACGTAAAGCGGGCAAACGCGTTGTTCTGCCGGAAGGCGACGAACCGCGTACCGTTAAAGCGGCAGCCATCTGTGCTGAACGTGGTATCGCAACCTGCGTACTGCTGGGTAACCCGGATGAGATCACCCGCGTTGCGGCCTCTCAGGGCGTTGAACTTGGCGCTGGCGTAGAAATCGTTGATCCAGATGTGGTTCGCGAAAGCTACGTTGCTCGTCTGGTCGAACTGCGTAAGAACAAAGGCATGACCGAAACCGTTGCCCGCGAACAGCTAGAAGACAACGTCGTTCTCGGTACCCTGATGCTGGAACAGGACGACGTTGACGGTCTGGTTTCCGGTGCCGTTCACACTACTGCGAACACCATTCGTCCACCGCTGCAGCTGATCAAAACTGCACCGGGTAGTTCCCTGGTATCTTCTGTGTTCTTCATGCTGCTGCCGGATCAGGTTTACGTTTACGGCGACTGCGCGATCAACCCGGATCCAACCGCAGAACAGCTGGCAGAAATCGCTATTCAGTCCGCTGAATCCGCGATTGCCTTCGGTATCGAACCGCGCGTTGCGATGCTCTCCTACTCCACCGGTACCTCTGGTGCAGGTAGCGACGTAGAGAAAGTTCGTGAAGCGACTCGTCTGGCGCAGGAAAAACGTCCTGACCTGATGATCGACGGACCGCTGCAGTACGACGCCGCCGTTATGGCTGACGTTGCGAAATCCAAAGCGCCGAACTCTCCGGTTGCAGGTCGAGCTACCGTGTTCATCTTCCCGGATCTGAACACCGGTAACACCACCTACAAAGCGGTACAGCGTTCTGCCGACCTGATCTCCATCGGGCCGATGCTGCAGGGTATGCGCAAGCCGGTGAACGACCTGTCTCGTGGCGCGCTGGTAGACGATATCGTCTATACCATCGCACTGACCGCGATCCAGTCTTCCCAGCAGCAGCAATAATCTGCCGAGTGTGCCGGATCTCTTATCCGGCAACATATCTACTTATCAAACCGGAAATAGCTGATATTTCCGGTTTTTTTATGTCTGTTTCCCCTTTGGCATAATCTGAAATATTTGCCTGAATGCGCTGCATCAATGAATAACTATTCTTCTGTTCGCATACTTACCCTCTTTTGCATTGCAACAGGGATAGTCTTTCATGTCAGCAGTAACAGAATCACAGCCAGCCAAAAAATGGGCGATGCCCGACACGCTGGTGATTATTTTTTTCGTCGCCATTTTAACCAGTCTGGCGACATGGGTTGTTCCCGTCGGGATGTTCGACAGCCAGGAAGTGCAATATCAGGTTGATGGACAAACCAAAACCCGTAAAGTCGTTGATCCCCACTCTTTCCGCATTCTGACCAATGAAGCCGGTGAAGAGCAGTATCACCCGGTTAAGTTCTTTACCACCGGAGATGAGCGCCCAGGCCTGATGAATTTTCCGTTCGAAGGCTTAACCTCCGGCTCGAAATTCGGCACTGCGGTCGGCATCATTATGTTTATGCTGGTCATTGGCGGCGCATTTGGCATCGTTATGCGTACCGGCACCATTGATAACGGCATCCTGGCGCTCATCCGCCATACGCGGGGCAATGAGGTCCTCTTTATCCCAGTGCTGTTTATTCTCTTCTCCTTAGGCGGCGCGGTGTTTGGCATGGGGGAAGAGGCGGTTGCCTTTGCCATTATCATCGCGCCGCTGATGGTCCGGCTAGGTTACGACAGTATCACCACCGTTCTGGTTACCTATATCGCGACTCAGATTGGTTTCGCCAGCTCATGGATGAACCCATTTTGCGTGGTGGTCGCGCAAGGTATTGCGGGGGTGCCAGTGCTCTCTGGTTCCGGTCTGCGCATCGTGGTCTGGGTGGTCGCTACGCTAATAGGACTAACCTTCACGCTGGCCTATGCGGCACGCATCAAAAAGAATCCGCTTTTGTCCCGGGTACATGAATCCGACCGCTTCTTTCGCGAGCAGCAGGACGAGGTCGTGGAACGACGCTTCACGCTCGGTGACTGGCTGGTACTGATGGTGTTGACGGGCGTGATCGTGTGGGTCATTTGGGGCGTTATCGTCCACGCATGGTTCATTCCTGAGATCGCCAGCCAGTTCTTCACCATGGGACTGTTGATTGGCATTATCGGCGTCGTGTTTCGGCTCAACGGCATGACGGTCAACATCATGGCCTCCTCATTTACTGAGGGAGCACGAATGATGATTGCCCCAGCCCTGCTGGTTGGTTTTGCCAAGGGCATTTTACTGCTGGTCGGTAATGGAGAGGCGGGTGAAGCCAGCGTGTTAAACACTCTGCTGCACAGTATTGCCAATGGCATCAGCGGACTGGATAACGCCATCGCGGCGTGGTTTATGCTGTTGTTCCAGGCGGTGTTTAATTTCTTCGTCACCTCCGGCTCTGGTCAGGCAGCGTTGACCATGCCGCTGTTAGCGCCGCTGGGCGATCTGGTTGGCGTCAACCGTCAGGTTACCGTGCTGGCCTTCCAGTTTGGCGACGGATTCAGCCATATTATCTATCCGACGTCGGCATCTCTGATGGCTACGTTAGGTGTTTGTCGGGTGGATTTTCGTAACTGGCTGAAGGTAGGTGCTACGCTGTTGGGGCTGCTGTTTATTATGTCCAGCGTGGTGGTGATTGGTGCGCAGATAATGGGTTACCATTAAAAAGCGCACGTCCGGCCTACTCGATTTCTCGACGCAGTAGGCCGGATGAACAGAGGTTACTCAGCTTCTTCCTGCTTTTCGGCTTTCGCCCCTTCATTCTTGGCGTTGCGGGTCATCCACAGCGCCAGGGCTTTCAGGGAGTCCGGTGTAAATTCGTCGCAGCGCGCGGTAATTTCTTCCGGCGTCAGCCAGCAAACTTCGCTAATTTCTTCTTCCTGCAGCGCGAACGGTCCGTGGGAAACACAGCTAAACAGCCCGCCCCATACGCGACAGTTCTGGTCTTCAAAGTAAAACTGACCATGCTCGGCAAACGGCACGCCCGCAATCCCCAGTTCCTCTTCTGCTTCACGGCGCGCTGATTCCAGCATCTGCTCGTCAGCCTGAACAACACCGCCTGCGGTGGCATCCAGCATACCGGGCAAAAAATCTTTTGTCTCAGTGCGACGTTGAACCAGAATTTTGCCCATACCATCATGCACAACGATATACGTTGCACGATGGCGTAAGCGTTGCGCCCGCATTTGTTCCCGGCTGGACTGTGCAATGACCTCGTTGTCTTCATTCACAATATCCACCCATTCAGTACTTGCCAAACGACGCTGTTCCACCATCAGGAAACCTTCTTTTTTCTGGCGCTCTTACGGCGCGTTTATGTTTGTGGGGTAAATTACGGATTAATCTCGACCTGTGCAATAACACTTTGATCATTGAGTGCCATTACGCTGAGAACATTATCATCCAGAATCCCGTAACTTGCCGCAAAGCCCCCTTTAGGGATGCTTACCGAGCCGGGATTGAAATGATAGATATCCTCGCGCCGCTCAGCAACCGGCAGATGAGTATGCCCATAAACCAGAACATCGCCCGCATTGAGCGCCGGCATATTTTGCGGGCCAAAAAGATGTCCGTGCGTCAAAAAGAGTCGCTGGTTTTCTGTCAGAATTTGCTGCCACGGCGCAGTCATCGGAAAATGCAGGAGCATCTGATCTACTTCGCTGTCGCAATTACCACGCACCGCAATAATTCGCGATGCCTGTTCATTCAGCCGTTCTGCAACCTGCGCAGGTGCATAGCCTTCTGGAAGCGCATTACGCGGCCCGTGGTTTAAAATATCACCCAATATCACCAGCCATTGCGCACCGTTTGCGTTAAACAGTTCGAGCACGCGTTCCGTGGCTGGCAACGAACCATGAATGTCCGATGCGAACATCAGTTTCATCACTCACTCCTCGTTGAAAAGTACCTTGTAATGATACTGGATTACGGCCCGTTTTTCAGCAGGAACGCTTCGCTGAAAGCGCGATAAAACGCTGTACTGAAGCGCGCTGCCACTGGAAGGTAGCGTATTCCGCAAGCGCTTCCGGAACCTCATCGCCATTCAGGACCAGACGATTAAGCATTAGCGCTAAATCACAGTCAGCGATACACCATTCGCCAAATAAATTCTGCTTACCGTGGCTCAGTAAACTGCCGGCAGTAGCGAACAATTTTTCCGCACTGGCTTTTCCCGCTTCGCTTAACGGTCCTTTCTTCACGCCAGCAAAAACGACATCCGTTGAGCGTTCTTCACGGATAGGCATTAAATCGCTGCGGATCCACGCCTGAACCTGGCGCGCCCGCGCGCGTTTTTGCACATCGTGCGGATAGATACGCTCCCACTGTGGCGGCGCGAAGCTCTCTTCCAGGAATTCCGTAATCGCTGATGATTCGCTCAGTTCAAAACCATCGATCTCAAGAACCGGCACGCGGCGCGTCAAGGCGTAACCTTGCCATGAAGGTTGCAAATGTTCGCCACTGTTGAGATCAACAGTTTTCAGCGTAAAAGGCAGCCCTTTCTCTTGCAGAGCGACATAAACAGACAGCACGTAAGGGGAGAAAAAATTGGCATCTGACCACAGCGTAATTGCAGGTTTGCTCATAATGTCCTCTGAAGTGTATTAGCTTGCCTTCAAAATATAGAGTCTTTCTCTCGCTGTCACTTGATGAAAACTCAAGCACGCCAACAGGCTCTATACTTGTTATGACCCGGTTCATGACAAAACGGATGCTGAAAATGATCGATCTCTATTACACGCCATCGCCAAACGGTCACAAAATCACGTTGTTTCTTGAAGAGGCGCAGCTGCAATACCGTCTGATTCATGTCGATATCAGCAAAGGTAGCCAGTTTCACCCCGATTTTCTGCAGATCTCGCCGAACAATAAAATCCCGGCCATTATCGATCATGCCCCGGTGGACGGCGGAAGGCCCATCAGCTTGTTTGAGTCCGGAGAAATTTTACTCTATCTGGCGGAAAAGAGCGGTAAGCTGCTCAGCGGTGAATTACGCGAACGCCACACCACGCTGCAGTGGCTGTTCTGGCAGGTCAGCGGTCTGGGTCCTATGCTGGGGCAGAATCATCATTTCAGTCATTACGCTCCGCAAACGATCCCTTACGCCATTGAAAGATACCAGGTTGAAACCCAGCGCCTGTACAACGTGATGAATAAACGTCTGGAATCGTCACCCTGGCTGGGAGGCGATCACTACAGCATTGCCGACATTGCCAGCTGGCCGTGGATCCACGCCCATCAGCGTCAGCGCATCGACCTCGACAACTATCCGGCGGTCAATAACTGGCACGAACGCATCCGTACGCGTCCCGCGACTGAACGCGCCATGCAGCACGCACAAAGCGAGAAGCGATGACGCAATTCGGTTCTCGTGTATCATGCAAAGGTTCATACATGGAGGAAACCTGCAATGTCACAACCTGACGCTATTATTCGTATAAAAAACCTTCGTCTGCGCACTTTTATCGGCATCAAAGAAGAGGAGATCCTTAACCGCCAGGATATCGTCATCAACATTGCCATTCACTATCCGGCAGACAAAGCCCGTACCAGCGAAGATATCAACGACGCGCTGAATTATCGCACAATCACCAAAAGCATCATTGCCCACGTGGAGGGTAACCGCTTCTCATTATTAGAAAAATTAACTCAAGATGTGCTCGATATCGCACGCGAACATCACTGGGTCACTTATGCTGAAGTGGAGATAGATAAACTTCACGCATTGCGTTACGCCGACTCAGTTTCTATGACGCTGAGCTGGCAGCGCTAAAACGTAACCCGGGAGGCGACATGCAGATTCTGATTACCGGCGGTACTGGCCTGATTGGACGTCATCTGATCCCCTGCCTGCTGGAACTGGGGCATCAGATAATTGTAGTGACACGTACCCCTGATAAGGCTCGTCAGATTCTCGACTCTCGGGTCACGTTATGGAAAGGACTGGAAGAGCGGCAGCATCTCAATGACATTGATGCCGTGATTAACCTTGCCGGAGAACCTATTGCAGATAAGCGCTGGAGTGCACAACAAAAGGAACGCCTGTGTCAGAGCCGTTGGGGCATTACGCAGAAACTGGTCGATTTAATCAATGCCAGCGAGACGCCGCCCTCAGTGTTAATCTCCGGTTCCGCTATCGGTTACTACGGCGATTTGGGCGAAGTTGTGGTTACGGAAGAAGAGCCACCGCATAACGAATTTACCCATAAGCTATGTGCCCGCTGGGAGCAAATTGCCAGCACTGCGCAAAGCGACAAAACTCGCGTGTGTATGCTGCGTACCGGCGTGGTACTAGCCTCTGCTGGCGGTATTCTGGCGAAAATGGTCCCGCCATTTCGTCTTGGCTTAGGCGGCCCAATCGGTAACGGACGACAGTATATGGCCTGGATCCATGTTGATGATATGGTCAACGGAATTATCTGGCTGCTGAATAATGATCTACGCGGTCCCTTCAATATGGTTTCGCCATACCCGGTGCACAATGAGCAGTTTGCCCACGCGCTGGGACACGCTCTAAACCGCCCTGCCATTCTGCGCATTCCCGCCACCGCTATGCGGCTGCTGATGGGGGAATCTTCAGTACTGGTCCTCGGCGGGCAGCGAGCATTACCCAAACGCCTGGAAGCGTCCGGTTTTGCATTTCGCTGGTACGATTTAGAAGAAGCGCTGGCAGATGTGATCCGATAATCCCGTAGCTCTATTCACGGTCGCTGTTGTGGTGGTAAGGTTATAGGCCAGATTTCCGCAATGGCGACGTTATGGCGATAATTTCGACTCCCCGACTTACCCTCTCCTTATTTAAATTTTCTGACTGGTCATTTTTCCAGAGATTACGTGAATGCCCGGAAGTCATGCGCTATATGGGTGATATTGCCCCGGCGAAAGATACGCGGCTGTTATTCGCCAGACGTCTGGCTGCACAGCATACTTTTGTCATCCGCGAGCATAACAAATCAACACCTCTCGGTGATATTGGTCTGCAAATCAGCCATTTATACCCACACGAGGCCGACCTCGGCTACGCCATTTTGCCAGAAGCTCAGGGGAAAGGGATTGCCAGCGAAGCCGTGACGGCAGTGTGCCAGTACGCTTTCGAGCGCACGGACGTCACTGCGATAAACGCTTACGCACTCGCGGAGAATAAGGGTTCTGTTCGTATTCTGGAAAAAACGGGGTTTGTGCGTACGCAGGTACTGGAAAAGGCGTATGAGATTGATGGCATCGCCTACGACGACTGGGTGTTTCGGCTGGAGCGCGACGCGCTAAAATTGTAAGCCCGGAAAACGTAACGCCTCCGGGCAGGTGATTTACTTCAACGAACCTTTGAGGAACTGCTGCAAACGTGGACTTTGCGGATTACCGAATACCTGCTCCGGGTCGCCCTCTTCCTCAATTTTCCCCTGATGCAGGAAAATCACGTGCGTGGAAACATGACGGGCAAACCCCATTTCGTGAGTCACCACCACCATGGTTTTCCCCTCTTCGGCCAGCTGTTGCATAATGCGCAGCACTTCACCCACCAGCTCAGGATCTAGTGCCGACGTGGGTTCATCAAACAGCAACACTTCCGGCTCCATCGCCAGCGCACGGGCAATGGAAACACGCTGCTGCTGACCACCGGACAGATGCACCGGATATTTGCCCTGCGCGCGCTCATCAATGCCCACTTTAGCCAGATACTTCACCGCACGGTCGCGGGCTTCCTGTTTGCTCAGCCCCAACACCTGGATCGGCGCTTCCATGACGTTTTCCAGCACCGTCATGTGGCTCCACAGATTAAAGTGCTGAAAGACCATCGTCAGACGCGTGCGCAGCAGGCGCAACTGATTTTTGTCCGCAACCTTGAGCTGACCGTCTTTGTCGCGCACCAGACCAATGTTCTGACCACTGACTATAATCGACCCGGCGCTTGGTTTCTCAAGAAAGTTAATGCAGCGCAGGAAGGTGCTTTTACCGGAACCTGACGAGCCAATAATACTGATAACATCACCCGCGTTGGCCTGCAGCGACACCCCTTTCAGCACTTCATGTTCGCCGTAGTGCTTATGTAAATCGATAACGTTTAATTTATTTTCAGACATCGTGTTACTCGAATCATTTAGAGGATACATGCTGCAACCAGCGTTTTTCCGCTTTACGGAACAGGCTAATCAGGACATACGAAATAATCAAATACAGTACAGCGGCAATACCGAAGGCGGTAAACGGCTGATACGTTGCCGAGTTGATATCGCGGGCGATTTTCAACAGGTCAGGTACCGTTGCGGTAAACGCCAGCGCCGTGGAGTGCAGCATTAAAATGACTTCATTGCTGTAAGCCGGCAACGCAATACGCAGCGCGGAAGGTAAAATAATGCATCGATACAGTTTGAATGACGAGAAACCGTATGCGCGAGCAGCCTCAATCTCACCGTGCGGCACGGAACGGATAGCCCCGGCGAAAATCTCAGTGGTATAGGCGCAGGTATTCAGCGTCAGCGCCAGCACGGTGCAATTCAACCCGCTGCGGAAAAACGCGTTGAGGAAGTCCGTGCCTTTGACTATCTCCAGCGTATACATCCCGGAATAAAACACCAGTAGCTGAACGTACAGCGGCGTGCCACGAAAAATATAGGTGAACAGCCAGATAGGGAACTGAATAAATTTATTACTGGAAACGCGGCCAATAGCCAAAAAGAGCGCAAGTATTCCGCCCATCACTACTGACGAAATCAAAAGCCACAGGGTGATAGCGACGCCAGTGTAGCGATATCCGTCGGTCCACAGCAGGGACTTCCAGTATTCCTGAATAATCTCGATCACAGGTCAGCCCTCTTCACACCCACGGAATAGCGGCGCTCAAGGTACAGCAGCACACCATTAGAAACAGTGGTAAACACCAGATAGATGACCCCACACACGACGGCAAAATAGAACGGCTCCCAGGTACTCTTCCCGGCAAGCTGGGTCGCTTTCACCACGTCTTCCAGGCCGAGCAGCGACACCAGTGCCGTGGCCTTAAGAATAACCTGCCAGTTATTACCGATTCCCGGTAAGGCATAACGCATCATCGCCGGGAACATAATGCGACGAAATATTTGTGAGCTGGTAAAGCCAAACGCCGTCGCGGCTTCAATATGGCCTTTTGGTACAGCCATAAACGCACCGCGAAAAGTTTCGGTAAAGTAGGCGCCGTAGATAAATCCAAGGGTGATAATGCCCGCAACCATCGGATCGATATCAATCTGGCCGATACCGATGGCATCGGTAATGGTATTCAGCGCGATTTGTAATCCGTAGAAGATGAGCAGCATTAAGACCAGATCGGGCACGCCGCGGATTAGGGTTGTGTACCCTTCGAAAATAAGCCCCATTGCCCGGCTTTGCGACAGCTTTGCTGCTGCGCCGACAAGACCTATCAGAACCGCCAGTACCACCGAGCTGAGTGCCAGCTCCAGCGTAACAATTGCGCCCTGTAAAATAACACCTGAAAAGCCATACAACATGCTGCCTGTCCTGTCGTGTGTAGTGGAGTAGTAAGCCTCTTTTGATATTTTGTCTCGTCACTTTATGCCTGATGGCGCTTCGCTTATCAGGCCTACAAGCTTTCGTCGTAGGCCTGATAAGGCGCAGCCGCCATCAGGCAATAAGTCGATCAAAAATCTACGGGCTTTATCAGCACCTGCGGTAATTAACCGCCGTAAACATCAAAATCGAAGTACTTTTTCGCCAGCTTCTCGTAAGTACCGTCAGCTCGCATTTCGGCAAAGGCTTTGTTCAGCGCTTCGCGCAGCTCGTTATCGTCTTTGCGCAGCCCCATACCGGTACCCACGCCGAACAACTTCTCGTCTTTCACAGACGGACCGCCAAATTTGTAATCTTTACCGACTGGCTGTTTCAGGAAGCCTTCGCTGGCCGCGACTTCATCCTGGAACGCGGCGTCAATACGCCCGGCAGTCAGGTCAGAATAGATATTGTCCTGCCCCTGATAAGAGACAATCTCAATACCTTTTGGCGCCCAGTGTTCGTTGCCGAACGTTTCCTGGGTGGTGCCCTGCAGCACACCAACACGTTTACCTTTCAGCGACTCAATGGTCGGCTGAATAGCTGAATCTTTAGCGACAACCAGACGCGAGTCGGCTGCATAAAGCTTGTCAGTAAAAGCGATTTCCTGCTGACGTTTTTCAGTAATGGAAAGCGAGGACATGATGGCATCGATTTTCTTCGCTTTTAGCGAAGGGATCAGCGCGTCCAGCGGGTTTTCCACGAAAGTACATTGCGTATTAATACGTTTGCACAGCTCTTTAGCCAGATCGATATCAAAACCGACTAATTCACCCTGTGCATTTTTCGATTCGAACGGCGCATAAGTAGGATCAGTACCGATACGAATTTTTTGCGGAATGGCTGCAAATGCTGCGGTAGCACTGGAGAAAGCCAGAACCAGAGAAAGAGACAACACCAGTTTTTTCATAACTATCCTCAACAGACTGTCTTTTATAGGGGATCTTTACAGGACCAGGTGCAGTTATCGTGCCATTAATCAGGCCGACAAGGCAAAGTATTCTACCCTGCCGGCGGTATTTATTTGCATGAAAAGCGCTTAAGTATGCACTCATGCTTATTAAGTCAGCGATAAAAGCACCAAAACAGTGCACTGAATGTATTATGCACCGTAATGGTTACCCGCAATGGTGCAGTCAATTCTCCACGCCGCTGTATTAATCGCCGTAGACATTAAAATTAAAATATTTGCTCGCCATTTTGTCGTAGGTGCCGTCTTTGCGCAGTTCACCCAGCGCTTTATCAAAAGCGGCTTTCAGCTCGGTGTCATCTTTGCGCAAACCAATCCCGGTTCCGTCGCCAAAGTATTTTTTATCTTTCACCGAAGGACCTGCAAAGTCGTAGTCCTTACCGGCAGGTTGCTTCAGGAAGCCTTCGCTGGCTGCGACTTCATCCTGCAGCGCTGCGTCGAGACGACCCGCCGTCAGGTCAGAATAGATAAGATCCTGGTTCGCATAGGCCACCACATCCACGCCTTTGCTACGCCAGTTGTCATTGGCATAGGCTTCCTGAGTAGAGCCTTGCAGCACGCCAACGTGTTTACCCTTGAGGGAGTCCAGAGTCGGTTTAATTGGGGAACCTTTCGCGGCGATCAGCCGTGAGTCTGCTGCGTAAAGTTTGTCTGAGAATGCAATCTCTTGCTGACGCTTCTCGGTGATAGAAAGCGAGGAGATAATGGCATCAATTTTTTTCGCTTTCAGCGACGGGATCAGCGCATCAAAGTCGCTGGCAACCCAGGTACATTTGATCTGCATGCGCTTACACATCTCATTTCCCAGATCGATATCAAAGCCGACAAAGTCGCCTTTGGCATCTTTAGAGGAAAAAGGTGCATATGTTGTATCTGTACCAATACGAACCGTCTGCGGAAGTGCTGCGTAGCTGGCCGCGGTGGCGGAGAGTCCTACCAGCAAAGACAAAGCAAGAACCGTCTTCTTCATACATAACCCTCAAGTGGCGTAATTTTATTATGTTTTACGTTGTGTTGTGTGTTTGCAGACTTTTTCATGCAGGTCTTATGCCATTTTCGCGTCGATGAGGATATTCGACGTTAAATATGTTAATAAAACGTTGCAATAATGTCCTGATTTTGAAGATAGCAGGTCTGACGGTTGAACCGCAGCGTTTCGTTGAGTTTTAACGAATTAAATGTTGAGGATATGATCGCGGTTACAAAATTGCCCTGAAACAGGGCAACGGATATTTCTTTGCACGCTGATGGAACGGCTTACGCCCCTTGCCAGCGGGTGAACAGGTCCTGCGGAAGGGTAATATCAAACTGGTCAAGCACGCGATTAACCGTTTGATTAATCACATCATCGAGCGTTTGTGGACGATGATAGAACGCCGGGACTGGTGGCATAATCACTGCGCCAATTTCTGCCGCCTGAGTCATGAGGCGCAGATGCCCCAGATGCAGCGGCGTTTCGCGTACACACAGCACCAGCGGACGACGTTCTTTCAACACCACATCTGCCGCACGGGTAAGCAACCCATCGGTGTAACTGTGGACAATGCCGGAAAGGGTTTTGATTGAACACGGCAGGATGACCATGCCGGCGGTCTGAAAAGAGCCGGAGGAGATACTGGCGGCGATATCGCGCGTATCATGATTCACATTTGCCAGCGCCTGCACGTCACGCACAGAGAGGTCCGTTTCCAGTGCCAGCGTCTGCCGGGCAGCGGCACTCATCACCAGATGGGTTTCCACATCGGTAACGTCACGCAAAACCTGCAGCAGGCGCACGCCGTAAATTGCCCCGCTTGCGCCAGAAATACCAATGATGAGTCGTTTCATGTGTAATAGCCCTTACTTGCTCAGGGCCGACTTTGCAGGAAATTACGGTGAGTTGCAAGCAAGGGTGCAGGTTGCGCCCTTGCTTGCGAGCAAACATTAACCTTCGTTGTGCATTTCAAGGTTTTCCGCTTCGTTCTGACGCAATACCGCTTTAGCATCATCATTACGCAGGGAGTCGAGGAAATCGAGATATTGCTGGTCGACGTCTTTGGTGACGTACACACCGTTAAACACTGAACATTCAAACTGCTGAATATCCGGATTCTCAGCACGGACAGCTTCAATCAGATCGTTCAGGTCCTGGAAGATTAGACCATCTGCGCCGATTATCTGGCGAATCTCGTCCACTTCACGACCATGCGCAATCAGCTCCGTCGCCGTAGGCATATCGATGCCATAAACGTTCGGGAAGCGAATTTCCGGGGCGGCAGAGGCCAGATACACCTTCTTCGCTCCGGCTTCACGCGCCATCTCGATAATCTGTTCTGAAGTGGTGCCGCGCACGATGGAGTCATCCACCAGCAGCACGTTTTTATCACGGAATTCCGCACGGTTAGCGTTCAGCTTACGGCGCACTGATTTACGGCGCAGCTGCTGGCCCGGCATGATAAAGGTGCGTCCCACATAGCGGTTTTTCACAAACCCCTGACGGTACGGCTTACCGAGAATACGGGCAATTTCCAGCGCGATATCGCAGGAGGTTTCCGGGATTGGGATTACTACGTCGATGTCCAGATCTTCCCACTCACGGGCAATTTTTTCGCCAAGCTTAGTTCCCATATTCACACGGGCGCTGTAGACGGAAATCTTGTCGATAAAGGAGTCAGGACGAGCGAAGTATACGTATTCAAACAGACACGGATTGCTCACCGGGTTATCAGCACACTGACGGGTAAACAGCTGGCCTTTTTCGGTGATATACACCGCTTCGCCAGGAGCTACGTCGCGCAGGAATTCAAAGCCCAACGTGTCCAGCGCTACGCTCTCAGACGCCACCATGTACTCGGTACGGCCATCGCCAATATCGCGTTTGCCCATTACCAGTGGACGGATACCGTTAGGGTCGCGGAAGGCAACCATACCGTGACCGATAATCATCGCCACGCAGGCATAGGCGCCGCGAATCTGGCGGTTGGTAGCCGCAATGGCAGCAAAAATATTGTCAGCCTCCAGCGGGTAATGGCGGAAGTTATCCAGCTCGCTGGCGAAAATATTCAGCAGAATTTCAGAATCTGAAGTGGTATTGATGTGGCGGCGCTTTTCTTCAAACAGCTTTTTACGCAACTCATGCGCGTTGGTCAGGTTGCCATTGTGGGCAAGAGTGATGCCATACGGTGAGTTGACGTAAAAAGGTTGAGCTTCGGAGGCGCTGGAGCTGCCAGCCGTTGGGTAACGCACATGACCGATGCCCATATTGCCCTGCAAACGCTGCATATGGCGCGCTTCAAAAATATCGCTCACCATTCCGTTTGCTTTACGCAAGCGGAAGCAGTTGTTGGCATCAATGGTGATGATGCCCGCAGCATCCTGACCACGATGCTGGAGCACCGTTAACGCGTCATAAATCGACTGGTTTACCGGCATAACACCGGCGATACCGACAATACCGCACATACGTCTTTTCCTCGTTCAGCAACGACCCAAAGTTTATACTTTGGGCAAGAAACTTGACGAGCTTTGCAGATAGTCAAAGAACCATCTGATGATGAAACTGAACTGCGGAATCAGCTGCGACTTACCCCAGTCTTCACTTTTCGACAGACCGGTAAAGGTATCGAGAAAGAACAGTATGGCGGCAACGATCAACGCTCCACGCAAAGCACCGAAGCAGATCCCCAACACCCTGTCGGTACCCGACAGTCCTGTTTTCTCTACCAGTTGGCCTATCACAAAGTTAACGATAGCGCCGACGATAAGTGTCGCGATGAACAGTATCGCGATAGCAATCCCATTTCGAACCAGTTCGTCTTCAAAGCCCGTAAACCAGACAGACAGGTAAGTGTAGTAATGGCTGGCGACAAAGAAAGCACAACCCCAAGTCACCAACGATAATGCTTCACGAACAAAGCCACGGATCAGGCTAACCAGACAGGAAAAACCAATCACCGCGATAATGGCGTAATCAATCCAGACCATATGTGTCCCACGATTTTACGCCCTGTCGTCCTGTTCGGGGCGCATTCTAACAGAAAAAGAAAACGTTTGCGTAGGGATTTCCTTTCCACGCGTAAATAAAAATGGCGCTGAAAAAATCTTCAACGCCATACCGTTTTATGCCTCTTCGGGCACTACCGGATAGCGGTAAAAACACCGTATCCGGCCTGAATCAGAGCTGCGCCGTAAACAGCGCAATCCCTTAATTAGGGGTGTACCCCATCACGACGCCACTCAGACCAGAGATCTTTTGCAGCTCGCCCAGCGAGTTCTTTAGCTTATCTTTGGAGGCGTCCGGCCCGACGAGAATGCGGGTTATTTTACCCTGCACCGGCGTTGACGGGGAAGTATATACCCGGAAGCCCGCGCCACGAAGTTTACCCACGATCTCATTGACCTTATCCGCATTTTTCAGTGCACCGAGCTGTACAACGTACGCTTTGCCGGTTGGGGCTGGCGCTTCTTCAGCGGCCGGTTTCGGCGCAGGCGTCGGTGCCGGCGTCGGAGCAACGGCAACAGGCTGCGGTTTCGGTTTAGGTTTCGGTGGTTCCACAGGCGCAGGGACAGGATCTAATTCCACGCTGTTTGCCGTCGTCAAACGTGACGGATCCAACGATGGCGCGGCAGCATCACCCGCACGCACCTCTTCTGCCGCCCCTTCCGGCGGCTGAGTCGGCAGCGCCTGCGTTGCTGCAGGCATCATGTCTGGTTCATCGCGATCACCGGGTTTAGGCACCAGTGGGATCGCTGCAAATTCATCCTGATAATGCTTTTTCTGCCCGTCAAGCAGCCCGGGAAGCACAATTACCCCGAGCGCGACTAGCACAATTGTGCCGACTAATCGATTCTGAAACTTACTCGCCACCGCTTCTCCCCACGTCTATTACTTCCATGACATGTGCGACAGTGTGAAAGGATCCACACACCAACACGGTATCTTCTGGCTTCGCCTCAGCAAGTGCTGCAGACCATGCCTGCGCCACGCTGTCATAAGCGTTGCCTTTGCCCAGGTGCTCCAGCAGTTGTTCTGCCGTTGCGCCACGCGGCCCTTCCAGGGGCGCACAGTACCAGACGTCAACCACGCTTTTTAACCAGGCTAACGTACCGGCAATATCTTTATCATGTAGCATACCGATAACCGCAAGTACACGCCCGCTTTTCACTAACTTTTTCAGACGTCCGGTCAGATACTCTGCCGCATGCGGGTTATGGGCCACATCGAAAATCACTCGCGGCGACTCGCTCACAATCTGGAAGCGCCCCGGTAAAATCGCGCGTTCGATGCCGTCACGAATCGCCTGCTCGCTAACGTTCAGCCCGCTTGCGCGCAGCGCGGCCAGCGCGGTAGCAGCATTAGGTTGTGGCACCTGCGGCAACGGCAAATGCGCCAACGTTCCATGAGCATCCGTAAACGACCAGTCGTTCTCAGTAACCGCATAGCGCCAGTCTACGCCGCAGCGTTGCAAAATCGCCCCGCACTCTTGCGCGACATCCGCGATGGTGTAAGGCATTTCAGGCTCGCCGACGATAGCCGGTTTCTCTGCACGGAAAATGCCCGCCTTCTCACGACCAATACTTTCGCGATCCGGGCCCAGCCAGTCAGTATGGTCAAGCGCAATACTGGTGACTACAGCGACATCGGCATCGACGATATTGGTGGCGTCAAGGCGGCCGCCTAATCCCACTTCCAGAATAACGACATCCAGTTGGGCCTGTTTAAACAGCCAGAGTGCCGATAACGTACCGTATTCAAAGTAAGTCAGGGAAATATCACCACGAGCGTCTTCAATCTCAGCAAACGAGGCGGTATGGGCTGATTCCGGCAGTTCCCCCCCCTGCACGCGTACGCGTTCCGTGTAGCGCACCAGATGAGGCGAACTATATACCCCAACTTTATATCCTGCCGCAGTCAGCACAGATTCCAGCGTACGACAGGTCGTGCCTTTTCCGTTGGTTCCTGCCACCGTAAACACAAATGGCGCGGGTTTCAATACACCCAGTTTGCGCGCTACCTGGCTTACGCGCTCAAGGCCAAGATCGATGGTTTTACTGTGCAGGTTTTCCAGATAAGAAAGCCACGACGCCAGGGGCGACGCGGCTTGAGGAATACGTTTATTGTCCATGATGCCTGTAATTTTATTACGTAGATTAAAGCAAAAGGCAGCGCCAGTTGGCCCTGCCCTTTTTTACTCGTCGTCTTACAAGCTGCAGGTGTGTTGGCTGCTCTCGCTCACCCGAATCACTTGCCCGTGCAAGCTCATCGGGGTTCACTCTCTTGCCGTCTTCCTGCAACTCGAAATCCATAGAGTAAGTTATCAGGCTTCTGATTCCTGATCGGGTACCGGAGATACCACCTCGCCTTCACGCGGCTCATCCGGATTCGGCGCAGGAAGATTCATCAGCTTCGCCAGGATGCTTGCCAGTTTCAAGCGCATTTCTGGACGGCGGACGATCATATCGATAGCGCCTTTTTCAATCAGGAACTCGCTGCGCTGGAATCCCGGCGGCAGTTTCTCACGTACGGTTTGCTCGATAACACGCGGACCCGCGAAGCCGATCAGTGCTTTCGGTTCTGCAATGTTGAGATCGCCCAGCATCGCGAAGCTTGCGGAAACACCACCCATTGTTGGGTCGGTCAGTACAGAAATATACGGTAAACCGCGTTCCTGCATTTTCGCCAGCGCAGCAGAGGTTTTTGCCATCTGCATCAGAGACATCAGCGCTTCCTGCATACGCGCCCCGCCAGAAGCGGAGAAGCAGATCAGCGGACAGTTGTCTTCCAGTGCCTGCTCAACGGCACGGACAAAACGCGCACCGACCACAGAGCCCATGGAGCCGCCCATAAACGCGAACTCGAATGCCGCAGCGACGACCGGCATACCATGCAGCGTGCCTTTCATCACCACCAGCGCATCTTTCTCGCCGGTTTCTTTCTGCGCAGAAGCCAGTCTGTCTTTGTATTTTTTGGAGTCACGAAACTTCAGCACGTCTTTCGGCTCAAGCTCGCTACCCAGTTCCACAAGAGAACCTTCATCTAACAGGCTATGCAGGCGATTGCGCGCCGACATGCGCATATGATGGTCACACTTCGGACAGACCTCAAGATTACGTTCCAGCTCAGCACGGTATAAAACCTGACCGCAGCTATCACACTTGGTCCACACCCCTTCAGGAATGCTTGCCTTGCGGGTGGGAGTAATGTTGCTTTTAATTCGTTCAATCCAGCTCATTGGTGACCTTTCTGCCTGAACCCTAGTCAGCTTTGTTATAAGGGGCGCATAATGCCATTTTTGCCCCTAACAGACCATGAATGTTGCACATTAAAACATAACAGCCCGAAACTTTGGATAAAAAAGTGGTCGAACCGCTGAGTTACTTTCTATTTTGCAGCCCGTGACGCAGCACGTTTATGGCGAATTACTTCAATCACCCCCGGCAATACGGAAAGGACGATAATCGCCACAATCAGTAATTTCAGGTTCTCCTGGACAATCGGCAGATCGCCGAACAGGTAGCCTGCGTAGGTGAACAACAATACCCACAGCAATGCACCTACGACGTTATACATCGCAAAGTGACGGTAGGACATATGTCCCATACCGGCAACAAACGGCGCAAATGTGCGCACGATAGGCACGAAACGCGCCAGGATAATCGTCTTACCGCCATGACGCTCGTAGAACGCATGGGTTTTATCCAGGTAGCTGCGGCGGAAAATTTTGGAGTTCGGGTTACTGAAAAGTTTTTCCCCAAACAATCGGCCAATCGTGTAGTTCACTGCATCGCCCACAATCGCCGCCACAATCATCAGTGCTACCATCAGATGAACATTGAGATCATTGGTCGGCAGCGCAGAAAGCGCACCAGCAACAAACAGCAGCGAGTCCCCTGGCAGGAATGGTGTCACCACCAGCCCGGTTTCGCAGAACAGGATCAGAAACAGAATCGCGTATACCCAGATACCGTATTCCGCGACCAGCTCCGCCAGGTGCACATCAATGTGCAGGATAAAATCAATAAGAAAGTAAATCAGGTCCATAGTTATGCCTTTATACGACTCAAATTAGTCCGCAAGAAATAGCGGGCCCATAGGCGGTTTTGGCAGGTCGAACCGGTCCGGGTAATCTACTGCAACCAGATACAGTCCTTCCGCTTTCGCCGTTGCCGCTGCCAGCGTTCTGTCCTTTGCCGCTAACAGTTCTGCTATCCAGCTCTCCGGCTGGTTGTTGGCGCCAACTTCCATCAGGCTGCCGACAATATTCCTGACCATATGATGTACAAAGGCATTCGCTTTAATATCCACCACCACATATGCACCGAAACGTTCGACGTTAATGTGCATCACGTTACGCCACGGTGTGCGCGACTGACACTGCACCGCCCGGAACGAGGTAAAATCATTTTCGCCAATCAGACACTGGGCTGCACGATGCATACGCTCAGCGTCCAGCGGCTCATAGTAATGGGTTACCCCTTTACCTAAAATCGCAGGACGCAACCGATGATTGTAGATGATGTAGCGATAACGGCGAGCCGTAGCGCTAAATCGGGCATGAAAATCATCAGGTACAGCTTTCACCCAGCGCACGGCGATGTCACCAGGTAAATTCGCATTTACCCCCAGTGTCCAGGCCGCATCTTTACGCTGGGCAGTGGTTTCAAAATGCACGACCTGCCCAGTGCCATGAACGCCCGCATCCGTGCGACCTGCACAAAAAACATTAATGCGTTCATTCGCCACCTGAGAAAGCGCTTTTTCCAGTTTTTCCTGAACGCTACGCACTTCGTTCTGGCGCTGCCAGCCATAATATTTGCTGCCGTCATACTCAATGCCCAGCGCAATTTTATGGGTTGACGGCTGTTGCTGGTCAGACATTAGTACAGGTACTCCTGCACCAGTTTTTCCGCAATTTTCACCGCCATTAACGCGCCGCCAAAGCGTACGTTGTCTGCCACAGACCAGAACTGAACTTGCTCCGGCATACCGTAATCGTTATGCACGCAGCCAATAGAAAGGTGCGGAGTACCTGACGCGTCGCCAACCTGAGTCGGGAAGTCGGTCTCTTCCGACAACACCACATCTTCGCCGCGTGAAAACGCATCACGTGCTTCTTCCGCCGCCAACGGGCGCAGGGCTTCAAAATTCACCATCTGCGCATGGCCATAAAACACCGGGGACTGCACGATGCTGGCTGAGATAAGCAGACCGTCATCCTGCATAATTTTGCGCACTTCATCAACAATACGACGCTCTTCACGCACGCTGCCTTCGCGATCGGGCAGCAGCGGCAGCATATTGAACGCCAGCTGACGACCAAAGAAATCATCTTCGTCAATCGGGATGCCGTTAAGCAATTTCGCGCTTTGTCCGGCCAGTGCGTCTACGGCTTTTTTGCCGTGAGCGGAAGCCGAAATAATATTGGTCACCGTAATCCGTGACAGCCCGCCGTCATCAATCAATGGTTTCAGCGCTGACAGCAACTGGCTTGTCAGGCTGTTTGGTACCGCAATCACATTGCGGTTACGGTAATCCGCCAGCACGAACGGGTTAACGTCCGGAACCACCAGCGGAACGTCTGGCTCAAGCGCGAACAGACCGCTGCTGTCAATCACCAGGCAACCCGCATTTGTTGCTTCTTCTACCCATGCGGCGGTGGCTTCAGTGCCCGCAACAAAAAATGCCAACTGTGCCTGCGTCCAGTCAAATTCTGCAACGTCCTGCACTATGACCGATTTACCGTTAAAACGCAGATGCTCACCGGCGCTTTCATTACGCGCCAGCGCATAAATTTCACCGACCGGGAACTGGCGTTCAGCCAGCGTATCGAGCAGGGCTTCGCCTACGGCGCCCGTTGCGCCCAGAATGGCAATATTCCAGCCTTCAGACATGGTGATTTACTCCAAGAAATACGTAAGCGTCCCTGTCGCATTATTCGACAGGGAGCATTAAGAAGACATTAATGTGCCGGATGATGAACAGCGTTAAAACCCAGCTTACACAATAAGGCAGCAGCCGTTGCGTCGTCACACATCACATATAAAGACGACCACTCACGACGCTCAAGGTAATTTTTACGCAGTTTATCAAACTCACCCGGAATTCCAGCGACTTTACGCAGCGGCGCATCATCGCGGCGCACATCATACACTAAATGCACCAGCCTTTTCAGCGTTGGCTGATCTAACGGGCCATGCAGGGTGATACGACCAAATTCCGGCGCGGGTAACAGGGTACTGAGCGCAACGTGCTGCTCGTGACCAATAAACTTACTATAGGCCTCAAAGACCTGCGTGGTGCCACGCGCTTTTCCTTCGAGGGTATACCCGGCAATGTGCGCCGTGCCGATATCGGCTTTCTCCAGCAACGCCACATTGAGATCCGGCTCTCCTTCCCAGACATCCAGCACAACGCTCAGCGACTGACCGGCATCCAACCGGTTCAGCAATGCTGTATTGTCGATGACCGGCCCACGGCAGGCATTGATCAGAATAGTGCCCGGCTTCAGTCGGCTAATCAGCGCATCATCCGCCATGTGCAGCGTTTTGTAGGGTCCGTCTTTAAACAGTGGCGTATGGAAAGTCAGCACATCGGCTTGCTCTACCAGTTCGTCCAGCGAGCGGAAATCACCCTCGTCACCGCGATCGGCTCGCGGTGGATCGCACAGCAGCGTGCGGATCCCCAGCGCTTCCAGACGCGCCTGCAAACGCCCACCCACGTTGCCCACACCCACAATGCCTACGGTACGATCGCGTAACAAAAACCCGTCACGCTCCGCCAGCATCAGCAACGCTGAAAAAACATATTCTACGACCGCTATCGCGTTACAACCGGGCGCGGCGGAAAAACCGATCCCAGCCTGCGCAAGCCAGGCGTCATCCACATGGTCTGTACCAGCGGTTGCCGTACCGACAAATTTAACCGGTTTTCCTCCAAGCAGTGATTCATTTACTTTCGTCACCGAGCGCACCATTAAAGCATCCGCATCATCCAGTTCAGCAACGGGAATCGGACGACCGGGAACCGCTTTGACCTCCCCCAAACGACTGAACAGTTCGCGGGCATAGGGCATATTTTCATCAACGAGGATTTTCACGTCTTTCGCACCTGTTTGAGAACGAGAGTTAACCGGGCAAGTGTGCCATAATCTCGCCGCCAGGCATACTGCGAGACCTGGTCAGCACAGATTTAAGGAACAGAGATGATGCAGCCCATTTCAGGTACGCCCGCACGCCCTCCCGGCGAAGGCCAAAATGCCCCTTCCGCTGCGGGTGAACAACCGTTATCCACGCAACAACGTACTGTGTTGGAACGACTAATTACCCGTTTGATTTCACTCACCCAGCAGCAAAGTGCTGAGGTGTGGGCCGGAATGAAGCACGATCTGGGCGTCAAAAGTGATACTCCGCTGCAGTCACGTCACTTTCCAGCCGCTGAGCAAAACCTTAACCAACGGCTGGGAGTTGCTCAGCAAAATCATGTTAATCGTCAGGTGCTTTCGCAGCTCACTGAATTACTGAGCCAGGGAAATAATCGCCAGGCGGTGAGTGATTTTATCCGTCAGCAGTATGGGCAAACGGCGCTCAGCCAGCTCACGCCTGAGCAGTTGAAAAACGTGCTCACGCTGCTGCAACAAGGGCAGCTGTCGATACCACAGCCGCAGCAGCGCCCGGCAACCGATCGCCCGTTGCTCCCCGCAGAGCACAATACGCTGAACCAGTTAGTTACCAAACTGGCGGCGGCCACGGGAGAATCCGGGAAGATGATCTGGCAGTCGATGCTGGAGTTGTCTGGCGTAAAAAGCGGTGAGCTGATCCCTGCCAAACAGTTTACGCACCTGGTCACCTGGCTGCAGGCGCGCCAGACGCTCAGCCTGCAAAGCGCCCCGACGCTACAAACGCTCCAGGCTGCGCTGAAGTTGCCATTAGAGCCGAATGAGCTGACAGCAATAAAAGAGTACGCGCAGCAGACGTATCAGATCCAACCACAATCGATTCTGACCACGGTGCAGGTGCAGGACTTGCTCAATCAAATTTTCCTGCGTCGCGTGGAACGAGAACGCGAGCTCAGCGATCCGCGTCATCTGCAGCCCATTTACAGCCCGTTCGCGCCGATGATTGAAACGGTTAAATCTCTGTCGGCACGACCGGGACTGTTGTTTGTTGCATTGATGATTGCGTTAGCCATTTTCTGGCTGGTCGCTTAACCTTTACGCAGCGTAAGCAACGTTACAATAATCCCCACCACGGCGGATATCGCCCCGGCAAGGAACACTGAGGGATAACCGTACGCGGTGGCCAGCACCCCGGCAACCGGCCCGCTTATGCCGTAGGAGATATCCTGAAATGCGGCGTAACCGCCAAGCGCCGTACCGCGAACCTGCGCGGGTACTCGCTTCACCACCTCGACGCCCAAGGCCGGGAAGATAAGCGAACACCCGGCCCCGGTTAATGCCGCTCCAAGCAGTGCAACCCAGGCTGTTGGGGCCTGCCACAGCAGAATCAGTCCTGCGGTTTCCACCAGCAAAGAGACAACGGCAACCTTCACGCCGCCAAACCGGTCCGGCATCCAGCCAAACAGAATGCGCATCAGCACAAACGCCCCGCCAAACGCGGTCAGGGTGAACCCCGCCATCGTCCAGCCGTTGCTGACAAAATAGAGTGAAATAAATGTACCGATCACCGCAAAGCCAACGCCCTGCAGCGCCAGGCCCAGGCCCGGTTTCCAGATAAGCCCTACCACGCTCCATAACGAAGGGCGTTCTCCTGCATGTGCAGGCACTTTACGCACGGTGCCGTTGAATACCCATGCCAGCAGCGGTAATACCATCGTGGTTCCCGCCAGCGCCGCGAAGCCAAAGTGGCTGTGGATCAGAAGTCCCAACGGTGCACCGGCGGCCAGCGCGCCGTAAATCGCCATTCCGTTCCATGACATCACCTTACCGGAGCGTGTTGGGCCGACCAGCCCCAGCCCCCAGGTCAGCGTTCCGGTGAGCAGTTGGCTTTCGCCAAAACCGAGGATCAAACGACCGACGATTAGCAACGCAAATTTTACGGGAACAGAAACGGGCAATAGCGCGGCTAACAGCCACGCCGCACCCGCCAGCCCACAGGCAAACATCCCCTGCAGCGCCGAGCGTTTGGCACCATATTGATCGGCTAACCGCCCGGCGTAGCCGCGTGTTAATACCGTCGCCAGAAACTGTACGCCGACGGCGATGCCGACCATGGTATTGCCATAGCCCAGTTCCTGGTGCACAAACAGAGGAATGACGGGCAAAGGTAAACCGACCGTCATATAGGTCAGGAAAACCGCAAAAGCGATGCGAAACAGCGAAAAGTTCGCCGAAGGTGTTTTTTCTTGTTGGGTTACAGCTGTCATGCGTTACTCCAAAATGCAGAGTAAGGCGAGGAATGCCCACGCCCCCTCTACCTGACTATCAGGATTAAGGTGCGTTGGATAACGTTAAACGCTTACGCATTATCAAGAGGATAATGTTGAAGCTGGAGTCTGCCTGTAAACCAGAGCGGTTGTCAACGATATAAAAAAGGGAGCCATCAGGCTCCCCTCTTGCATAATCTTTCAGTCTTACGCTTACAGCTTACGCATAACCAGCGTGGCGTTGGTGCCGCCAAAACCGAAGCTGTTGGACATTACAGTCGTCAGCGCCTGTTCGGTCGGTTTGGTCACGATGTTCAGACCTGCCGCCTGCTCGTCCAGCTCTTCAATGTTGATACTTGGCGCGATAAAACCGTGTTCCAGCATCAGCAGAGAGTAGATAGCTTCCTGAACGCCAGCCGCGCCCAGTGAGTGACCGGTCATCGCTTTGGTTGCGGAGATTGCCGGGCTGTTGTCGCCAAACACTTCACGAATCGCACCCAGCTCTTTCACGTCGCCTACCGGAGTAGAGGTACCGTGGGAGTTCAGGTAGTCGATCGGCGTGTCTACGCCGTGCATCGCCATCTGCATGCAACGTACTGCGCCTTCGCCAGACGGAGCAACCATGTCTGCGCCATCGGACGTTGCGCCATAACCGACGATTTCCGCATAGATGTGCGCGCCACGTGCCAGAGCGTGTTCCAGCTCTTCGACCACGACCATACCGCCGCCGCCAGCAATAACGAAACCGTCACGGTGTGCGTCATAGGTACGGGAAGCTTTGGATGGATCGTCGTTATATTTGGTAGACAGCGCGCCCATGGCGTCGAATTCACACGCCATTTCCCAGCACAGCTCTTCGCCGCCGCCAGCGAAAACGATGTCTTGTTTGCCCAGCTGAATTTGTTCTACTGCGTTGCCGATACAGTGCGCAGATGTCGCACAGGCAGAGCTGATAGAGTAGTTTACGCCGTGGATTTTGAACGGCGTTGCGAGGCAGGCAGAAACGCCGGACGCCATCGCTTTGGTGACCACATACGGGCCAACCGCTTTCAGGCCACGCGGGCTACGCATTGCGTCAGCACCGAACACCTGAAAACGCGGGGAGCCGCCGCCGGAACCTGCAATCAGGCCAACGCGCGGGTTATTCTGGTAATCTTCTGCTGCAAGGCCGGCATCAGCCACTGCCTGTTCCATAGAAAGGAATGCATAGATGGATGCGTCGCTCATAAAGCGCACTACTTTGCGGTCAATGAGGCCAGTGGTATCCAGTTTTACGTTGCCCCAAACGTGGCTACGCATGCCGGAGTCCTTCAGCTCCTGAGAGAAAGTGATCCCTGAACGTCCTTCACGCAGAGATGCCAGGACTTCCTGCTGGTTATTACCGATGCTGGAAACGATGCCCAAGCCAGTAATCACTGCACGTTTCATTCAATACCTCTGTAAGTCGCACTATTTTAAAGTTTCGAGTGGCACAATAGCGTACACTTGTACGCCGAACAAGTCCGATCAGCCATTTAATGTGGAAATTTGCGCAGCCAGGCACTCATCGCTAAGATCGGGGCACAGCCTGCCAGACGAGTAACTTACGTGAAACAATACGCTATACAACCTGCCAACCTTGAATTCAACGCTGAGGGTACACCTGTTTCCCGAGATTTTGACGATGTCTATTTTTCTAATGATAACGGGCTGGAAGAGACACGTTACGTCTTTCTCGGCGGGAATCATCTCGCCCAGCGATTCCCTGCGCATTCACGTCCCCTCTTCGTGGTGGCAGAAAGCGGGTTTGGCACCGGACTTAACTTCCTGACACTCTGGCAGGCGTTTGCCGAATTCCGCGATACCCACCCTGACGCTACCCTGGAAAGATTACATTTCATCAGTTTTGAAAAATTTCCGCTGACGCGTGAAGATCTGACCTTAGCCCATCAGCACTGGCCAGAACTTGCCCCGTGGGCCACGGCGCTGCAAGAGCAATGGCCGCTGCCGCTGGCGGGATGCCATCGCCTGCTCCTTGATGAAGGACGCGTCACGCTGGATCTGTGGTTTGGCGATATTAACGAACTGACCAGCAAGCTGGATGACTCCCTGAATCAAAAAGTGGATGCCTGGTTTCTGGACGGTTTCGCGCCGGCAAAAAATCCGGATATGTGGACGCCAACGCTGTTTAACGCAATGGCCCGTCTGGCTCGCCCCGGCGGCACGCTGGCTACCTTCACCTCAGCAGGCTTTGTGCGACGGGGGTTGCAGGAAGCCGGATTTACGATGCAAAAGTGCAAAGGCTTTGGTCGCAAACGAGAAATGCTTTGTGGCGTAATGGATAAGACGCTGGCGCTCCCCTCCTCGGCACCCTGGTTTGCACGTACCGGAACAGATAAACGCGAAGCCGCCATTATTGGCGGGGGGATTGCCAGCGCATTGCTGTCGTTGGCGTTACTGCGCCGCGGCTGGCAGGTCACGCTCTATTGCGCCGACGATAACCCAGCCGGGGGTGCATCCGGCAATCGCCAGGGCGCTCTTTATCCGCTACTGAGCAAACATGACACGGCCATTAATCTCTTTTTCCCCACCGCGTTTACCTTCGCCCGCCGGCTGTATGACGCCCTCCCCGTTGAGTTCGCGCATGACTGGTGCGGCGTGACGCAACTGGCGTGGGATGAGAAAAGCCAGCAAAAAATCGACCAAATGTTGTCCCTTGAATTGCCCGATGCGCTCGCCGTCGGAGTTGACGCAGAGCAGGTTTTACAAACGACCGGCGTAAAAACCGGATGCGGCGGGATTCAGTACCCCGCCGGAGGATGGCTGTGTCCGGCACAGTTAACCGCCGCCGTATTCGACTATGCCGCAACGCTGGGATTACGCACCCGGTATCAACATACGCTGGCCTCACTGTCTCGACAGACAGAAAACTGGAAATTGGCGTTTGCCAATGGAGCAACCGCCACTCACGCTGCGGTAGTGCTGGCTAACGGGCATCGCATTAACAGCGTTGAACAGACGCAGTCGCTACCGGTGTACTCCGTAGGCGGTCAGGTGAGTCACATTCCTACTACGCCTTCGCTTTCAGCGCTGCGTCAGGTGCTGTGCTATGACGGCTACCTCACGCCGCACAACCCGCAAAATCAGCAGCACTGCATTGGCGCCAGTTATCATCGCGGAAGTGAAGAAACGGTGTATCGTGCTGACGATCAGCAGCAAAACCGTCAGCGCTTAATAGATTGTTTCCCGAATGCCGCGTGGGCAAAAGAAGTAGACGTTAGTGGCAATGCCGCCCGTTGTGGAGTGCGCTGCGCCACGCGCGATCACATGCCGATGGTCGGCAACGTCGCGGATTATGACGCCACGCTCAGCCAGTATGCCACTCTTGCCGAAGACAGAGAGCACGCCGTAAACGCCCCGGTTTATTCCGATTTATTTATGTTGGGTGCGCTGGGCTCGCGCGGGCTGTGTACTGCCCCGCTGTGTGCAGAAATTCTGGCATCGCAAATGAGCGATGAACCTATCCCTATGGATGCCAGCACGCTGACTGCGCTGAATCCTAATCGTCTGTGGGTAAGGAAGTTATTGAAGGGTAAAGCGGTGAAATAAGATACCATCTCATCATTGCCTGATGGCGCTACGCTTATCAGGCCAACACCCCCCGTCCACGTAGGCCGGATAAGACGCCTTCGCGTCGCCATCCGGCACAATCCACTGCAATTATTATTGCGTTGCCTTTTGAAATAAAGTGTCCCACATCTCTTTCACTAACGCCTGGTCACGCGGCGAGAGTTCGCCTGCGCTAATGGCTTTTTCCAGGCTGCTGGTCACATTGGCGTACAATGCCTCAGCGGAATGGTCCTCGCCAGCATCCAACTCAGCCACAGCCAGCGTCAGGTGCCCACGCAAATAGCCACTGGCAAACAACTCATCATCGCTGGCGTGCTCTACCATATCGTCGATTAATGCCAGAATGCGTGATTCAAACTCCGCGATCATCTTCTTTCCTCATTGTAAACGTGGCAGCGGCTTCAGTTGAGCGCTTCGGGCCACGGGAATTGTTCCGCCGTAAGTTCAGGCGTGTGATAATAATTCTGTAACGCGTTAATAAAACGCGCTGGACGTTCAGGGATCCCCTTTTCCAGGTACTCCATTACCTGAGCATGAACACGGCGCTGGAATACCACGCGGTCCGGTTCAAAGTCCCCTTCGAGGTTGTCGCAACTGACGTTAAACGGGTACCCCGCCGCCATGCAAAACAACCAGTCAAACGCCTGCGGCTTCACTTCCACATCTTCAAACTGGCATTGTGTCTTCGCGTCGCGTCCGTCCGGGCAGTACCAGTAACCAAAATCGACCAGCTCACGACGGGCTTTACCGGCGATGCACCAGTGTGAAATTTCGTGTAACGCACTGGCGTAATAACCATGCGCAAAAACGATACGGTGATACGGTAATTCCGTATCCGCAGGAAGATAGATCGGTTCGTCGTCGCCTTTAATCAGACGGGTATTAAATTCATCGGCAAAGCAGCCGTTAAAAATCTCAATTAACTGTTCGTAGTGATGCGTATTATTCATTAGTTCATCCCCAGCCAGTGGAGAATCTCCTGTCCATGATTATCATAAAGTAGCTTGGCGCTCATCACGGCGGAGACAATAACGATCATTGGCCGAATGAGTTTTTGTCCTTTGCTGAGCACCAGTCGAGAGCCCATCCGTGCGCCAATAAACTGGCCAATGAGCATCACAAAACCTGTCGCCCAAATCACTTTGCCGCCGAGGGCAAACAACAACAACCCACCGATATTCGATGTGGCATTTAATACTTTGGCGTGGGCCGTCGATTTCGCCAGGTTGTATCCGCACAGCATGACAAAGGCCAGCGCGTAGAACGACCCTGCCGCCGGACCAAAAAAGCCATCGTAAAAACCGACGCAGCCTCCCGCCACCAGCGCGAAAGGTAAACCGTGCAATCGACGCTGTCGGTCCTCTTCCCCCACTTTCGGCATCAACAGAAAGTAAAGGCCAATACATATAACCAGAACCGGCAGGATCTGGCGCAGAACATCTGACTGCACGTGCTGAACCAATAGCGCCCCGCTCATTGATCCGACAAACGTCATGAAGATATTGAGCTTCTGATCCGCCAGATTAACCACGCCACGACGAATAAAATAGAGGGAGGAAGAGATAGATCCCCCGCAGGCCTGCAACTTATTGGTCGCCAGCGCTTGCGCAGGTGGCATCCCGGCCGCCATCAATGCCGGGATGGTGAGTAGACCACCGCCTCCGGCCAGAGAATCAATAAAACCTGCCAGCATCGCCACAAAAAACAGCACACCTAGCAGCAGTGGCGACACCATAAACAGAGAGGCAAAATGATCCATTAGAGTACATGCTCGTCCAGTAGCGCCTGGCAGGAAGGCGGCAACGGCGGCGGTGTCTTCTTCTCAGGCTTGGTGGTTCCAGGTTTTGGAGGTTCGAACCAGCTTTGCAGCTCCGCGCCACAGCCGTCACCCGGTGGCGGTAACGGTTGATCTTCGCACTCAAGGCTGTCGGCAGGGCAACGTAAACGCACGTGCATATGCGCACGATGCTGGAACCATGGCCGCACTTTACGCAACCAGTCCCTGTCGGTCCCTGCATCCAGACAAAGTTGTTGCTTAATCGCCGGATTCACGAAAATACGCGTTACTTCATTATCTTTTGCAGCCAGCCTTACCAGGCTAAAAATCTCCGGTTTCCACAGTGATGGCACAACTCGTTTGCCGTCCTGTGAGACCAGATCTAACGCCTGCGGCCGCAGCAGTTGCGACTGGGTCCAGCGCGTTTTCGGCAGTTGCAGGAAAATATCAACATCCAGTCCCGTCTGGTGGCTGGCGTGACCGCCATTGAATCGCCCACCGGCCGGCATACCCATATCGCCGATTAACACCGTGCCCAGCCCCTGACTATTAGCCTGATTACTCAGACGCTGGATAAACCTCACCAGATCCGGATGGCCAAAGTAACGACGCTGATCGGTGCGCATCACCTGATAATGTTCTGACTGTACAGGCAGCGTATCTGCGCCAACAATACAGCCATTGGAAAACGCGCCGATAGACTGCGCGCTGCCCGCAACCGGATGGGTAATTTTCTGCCAGGGCGTCGCCGCCAGACAGGCGGTACTGGCAAACAGAGCCAGCGCCGCAAGTGCCGTTTTTTTCATCTCTTACCAGCGTGGAATATCGGTCTTCACGTCCGCATTTTGCGCCCGCTGACGCAGCAGGTGATCCATCAATACGATCGCCAGCATCGCCTCGGCGATCGGTACGGCGCGGATCCCAACGCACGGATCGTGACGACCTTTAGTGATCATTTCGACTTCGTCACCAAAGCGGTTAATGGTGCGCCCTGGAACGGTAATACTGGACGTCGGTTTCAGTGCCATATGAGCAATGATTTGTTGCCCGCTGCTGATCCCACCCAGAATGCCGCCCGCATGGTTACTCTGGAAACCTTCTTTGGTGATTTCATCTCGGTTCTGGCTGCCACGCAGCGCAACAACGTCAAATCCGTCGCCAATCTCAACGCCCTTAACGGCGTTAATGCTCATCAGCGCATGGGCGATGTCGGCATCCAGGCGGTCGAATACAGGTTCGCCAAGACCCGCAGGCACACCGCTTGCAACAACGGTCACCTTCGCCCCGATGGAATCGCCCTCTTTCTTCAGCCCACGCATCAGTTCGTCCAGCGCTTCGAGTTTATCCGGGTCCGGACAAAAGAACGGGTTAAGTTCCACCTGGGACCAGTCTTTGATCTCCAAAGGAATATCACCCATCTGCGTCAGGCAACCGCGAATCTCAACGCCGAACTTTTCCGCCAGATATTTTTTGGCAATCGCTCCGGCCGCCACGCGCATCGCTGTTTCACGTGCGGACGAACGCCCGCCACCACGGTAGTCGCGCAGGCCATATTTCTGCTCATAGGTATAGTCGGCGTGTCCTGGACGAAAAACGTCCTTAATCGCGCCATAATCCTGTGAACGCTGATCGGTATTTTCGATCAGCAGGCCAATGCTGGTGCCAGTGGTAACGCCCTCGAACACCCCGGAGAGGATTTTCACCTGATCCGGCTCACGACGCTGCGTAGTGTAGCGCGATGTGCCTGGACGCCGTCTGTCGAGATCGTGCTGCAGGTCAGCTTCTGTCAGAGAAATGCCCGGCGGAACACCATCGACAATACAACCGAGCGCCAGCCCGTGTGATTCGCCGAAAGTGGTTACGCGAAAGAGTTGCCCAATTGTGTTTCCTGCCATCACGGCTCCGTTATGAGTGTTGTGTATGTGCGCGTGTAATTAGTCTTTATAAATGCTGAAGTGCTCACGAGCAGCAACTAACTGCTCTTTGGTCAGCATGAATACGCCGTCACCGCCGTTGTCGAACTCCAGCCAGGTGAACGGTACATCCGGATATTGCTCTATCAGATGTACCATGCTGTTTCCGACTTCACAAATCAGAATACCGTTATCTGACAGGTAGTCTGGGGCGTTCCCCAGGATGCGGCGGGTAAGTTTCAGCCCATCACTGCCGGACGCCAGACCCAGCTCAGGTTCGTGACGATATTCGTTTGGCAGATCGGACATATCTTCCGCATCGACATACGGCGGGTTGGTCACAATCAGGTCATACTGGACTTTCAGCAGATCGCGGAACAGATCGGAACGGATCGGCGTGACGTGATGGATCAGGCCGTGTTCTTCAATATTGTGTTCGGTCACCGCCAGCGCGTCAGTGGAGATATCCACCGCATCAACTTCGGCTTCCGGGAAGGCATACGCGCAGGCAATGGCAATACAACCGCTGCCGGTACACATATCGAGGATATGCTGCGGCTGCTCATTAATAAGGCCCGCAAAGCGGTTATTGATAAGCTCGCCAATCGGTGAACGCGGAACCAGCACGCGTTCATCAACATAAAACTCATGCCCGCAAAACCAGGCTTTGTTGGTCAGATAAGCAACCGGAATGCGCTCGTTGACGCGGCGAATCACGCGTTCAACAATACGATGACGCTCACTCGAGGTCAGACGCGCGGTACGCATGTCTTCCGGAATATCCAACGGCAAATAAAGTGACGGCAGCACCAGTTGTACGGCCTCGTCCCATGGGTTATCCGTGCCATGGCCATACCAGATGTTCGCCGCGCTAAAACGGCTGACCGCCCAACGCAACATGTCCTGAATGGTATGCAGTTCACTCACTGCTTCATCGACGAAAATTTTATCCACGTATTCCTCCAGGGCATGCTCGTATTAATTTCGGCGGCTAGTTTGCCACGAAGACGGCGATAAATCAGCATTCACACAGGGCCTGAGCGCGAAAATTGCGTTTTAAGCGATCGGATGCCCGCCGAGTCGGGTTAAACTAATGGAAAATAAAAGTTGAGACTCTCGAATGAAAAAGAAAACATCGCTCAGCGAGGAGGATCAGACGCTGTTTCGCCAGCTGATGACCGGCACGCGTAAAATTAAACAGGACACCATTGTTCACCGACCTCCACGTAAAAAAATTGCCGAGGTTCCGGTTAAAAGACTGCTACAGGAGCAAGCTGATGCCAGCCACTATTTCTCGGATGAGTTTCAGCCGCTGCTGAATACGGACGGTCCGGTAAGATACCTGCGTGCCGACGTCAGCCATTTCGAACTGAAGAAAATGCGCCGTGGCGATTACTCTCCGGAGCTGTTTCTCGATCTGCATGGGCTGACCCAGCAGCAGGCCAAACAAGAGTTAGGCGCGCTGATTGCCGCCTGTCGTCGTGAGCATGTATTTTGCGCCTGCGTGATGCATGGCCACGGAAAACATATTCTGAAACAGCAAACGCCGCTTTGGCTGGCCCAGCATCCGCACGTGATGGCTTTTCATCAGGCACCGAAAGAGTACGGTGGCGACGCCGCGCTGCTGGTGCTAATTGAAGTAGAAGAGTGGCTACCGCCCGAACTTCCGTGATGCAGAAAAACAGAAAGAGCCGCGTTTGCGGCTCTTTGCATTTTCGGATGACGGCTGCGCCTTATCCGATACCAACCTTTTTAAATCGCTTTTGCCATTTTCAGGTTACACGGGCTCATCTGCCAGTTAAAAGTACCCTTCCCGCTCTCATCAAGCGTTACGCTGGCAATCGCTGATGTGGTAAACATCGGCGGTGTTTCACCTGGGCAAAGCTCAGACACCAGATACCCCACTAAAGGCAAGTGAGAGATAACCAGTGCCGTGGCGATACCTTCATTGGCCAGAGCCTGTAAATAGGCACTGACCAGACCGACATCGCCGCAAGGAGTCAACTCCGGCAAAACATCCACACCGGTTGGCAGGTTCATACATTCCCCCACCACATCCAGCGTTTGTTCGGCTCGTAGGAACGGGCTCACCAGAACACGTTCGATATCCACTTTTTGACCTTTCAGCCAGTTCGCCATCAGGCGAGATTCGTCACAACCACAGGAGGTTAAGGGACGAACCGAATCACTGGCGGCATCGAGGGCCGCGTCGCCGTGACGCATGATAAAAACTTGCATATTGCACCGCTTTTGTTAACCAGAATCACCAATACCTTTATTCACAGCCCCTATTGGCTGTGAATAAAGGTATGGTGGCCGGCATTGTGCCTTATCCATTCACCGAATGAAACGCTGTTTTTTACCTCAACGGCGTAAGTATAGTCAATCTCTGTTTACATTTTGAGCGCGAGCCATACATTCAGTGCGGATTCATCCTACCTTTGACCTCATGAATTCAGGTCAGTTTCCCCAATATTCCAGAATCTTTCACTGTGTGCCGCCATCTGCAATAACTGTTCACACGGCGCAAACCGCGAGCCGTATTGCGTGGTCAGCCGTTGCAGAGTTGCAACCACTTCTCCCGCGCCGAGTGAATCCATATACCGGAACGGGCCGCCGAGGAATGGCGGAAAACCAATACCAAATACAGCGCCGATGTCGCCATCACGTGCGCTACGGACTATCTTCTCGTCGAAACAACGAGCAGCTTCATTGAGCATTAACATGACGCACCGCTCTGCTACCTGCGCAGCGGTAAGTCGGCCCTGACCCTGAACGCCAATAAGCGTATAAATTGCAGGGTCGACCTGTTTTTTGCTTTTACGCCCTTTCACACCATAAAGATAGAAACCCCGACCATTTTTTCTACCTTTGCGATCGTCATTCAAAATTGAAGCAACAACATTTGCAGGCGCGCTAAAACGTTCTCCATATGCAGCCTCAAGCACTGGTATAATTTTAGTGCCCGTATCAATTCCGACCTCATCCAAAAGTTGGATTGGCCCAACTGGAAAACCAAACTTAACCAGCGCGGCGTCTATGGTTTCGACCCGCTCGCCCTCGGTCAACATACGAATCGCTTCGTTAATGTAAGGCGCTAAAATGCGGTTAACGTAAAAGCCGGCCTTATCTCTGACCACTATCGGCGTTTTGCCCTGTTTTTTCGCTAACTTAACGGTAGTTGCAATCGTCTGCTCGGAGGTCGTGGCATGTGGGATCACTTCGACCAACGGCATTTTTTCCACCGGACTAAAAAAGTGTAAACCAATCACTTGTTCAGGCCTGGTAGCATTCGCAGCAATATCGCCAATGGGCAAAGATGAGGTGTTAGAAGCAAAAACGGTATGAGATGCGCAATTTTGCTCGACTTCTGCCACCATCCGTTGTTTTAGCGACAAATCTTCAAACACGGCTTCAATAATCAAATCGCGATGCGCAAAGCCACGGTAGTCGATCGATCCCGAAATCAGCGCCAGTTGTTTATCGCGTTCGCTGGCTTTGATATGACGGCGACGAACCTTCGTTTCAAGCTGATCCCAGCTATACTTCAGCGCATGGTTGATTCCCTTAGCGTTTATATCTTTGATGCGCACAGGCAAGCCGCCTTTACAGGCCGTCACATAAGCAATACCGCCCCCCATCAGACCGCCGCCCAAAATGCCAACGCTGTCCAGCGGACCGGGCTTCGCATCGCTTCCCGGATCCTTTTTCACGTCGGTGTTGGCAAAAAAGATGTGCCGTAGCGCCTGAGACTGGGATGTCATCGCCAGCTCACCAAACGCGCGGGCCTCTGCGTCGTAACCACTACTGCTGCCTTGCGCTAGCCCGATTTCGATGACCTCAAGGATACGTTCTGTTGCAGGGTAGTTACCTTGCGTTTTTTGCGCCGTCTTTTTACTGGCCATGCGGAACAACAGCGCCCGCCCCAGCGGCCCCGCCAACACTCGCTCTCTCACGGGCAGTGTTCGTTGCGCAGAACTGTCCTTTTTAGCCAGTTCAACGGCCGCTTCCAGCAAAATGGAATGCGGTACAACTTCATCCACTAAACCAACTTTCAGCGCCTGTTTTGCGCGTAATTGTTTTCCGGTGAGGATCATATCCAGTGCGGTACTGACGCCAATCAGGCGCGGTAGCCGCTGCGTACCACCGGAGCCGGGCAACAAGCCAAGTTGTACTTCCGGTAAACCCAGTACGGTTTTAGCATCATCGGTACAAATACGGTTGTGGCATGCCAGCGCCATCTCCAGGCCACCGCCGAGGCATGCACCATGAATCGCGGCGATGACCGGGATCGGTAAAGCATTAATTTCCGCCATCATCTGCTGCCCCTGACGGGCCAGAGTTTCGGCTTTCTGCGCGCTGCGACAGCTACCAATCATGTTGATATCCGCCCCGGCAATGAAGTTATCGGGTTTAGCCGAAATAAACACCACACCACGCAATGCTTTGTTATCGCGGATTTGTTTCAGAATGGCCCGCACCTGAGAAGCAAACTCTGCTTTCAGGGTGTTCATTTTCTCTCCGGGCACATCAATGGTGACAACAGCAACGTTATCCAGACGTACGTTTAGTGTAAAAGCCGATGTCATTTCCATTATTCCGCCTCCAGAACCATTGCCGCACCCAGACCACCAGCTGCACAGGCTGTCACTAAACCAAAACCGCCGCCACGACGACGCAGCTCATGGAGGGTTTGAGTGATCATGCGCGCACCGGTGGCAGCAAAGGGGTGTCCATAGGCAATCGATCCGCCCAGCACGTTAAATTTACTGTCATCAACCTCGCCAGTGGCATGCCTCCTGCCCAGCACGTCGCGGGCAAAACGTTCGCTACCCAACAGCTGAAGATTCGCCAGCGTTTGCGCGGCAAAGGCTTCATGCATATCGATCAGGGTTAAATCTGCCATCGTCAGACCGGCTCTCTCTAGGGCAAGCGGTGTTGACCACGCCGGTCCCAGCAGCATGTCCTGCCAGACATCGATGGCGGTAAAAGCAAAACTACGCAAGTACCCCAGCGGCACCAGCCCCAACTCTTTCGCACGCGACTCCGTCATCATGATCACGGCGGCAGCGCCGTCCGTTAGCGGGGTACTGTTTGCCGCGGTGACGGTGCCGTGCTTGCGGTCAAACGCCGGACGTAGTTTGGCGTAATCGGCCAGCGTAGAGTTACCGCGAATGTTGTTATCTTCTGAAAAAGGATCTTTAAACGGTGGCGCGTAGGTAGTCATTACCTCATCTGCCAGCTTTCCTTCAGCCCATGCCTGAGCGGCACGCTGATGAGAGCGGTGCGCCAGAGCATCCTGCTGCTCTCGGGTAATACCATAGGTTTTGGCCATTTGCTCAGCCGTATCCCCCATACGCAAACCGGTGGAATACTCGGCGACGGCCGGCGGCACAGGCATCAGGTCACGTAAGCGCAATCGGGAAAAGAGTTTAAGGCGTTGACCGGTTGTCCGGGCCTTATTGACATCCACCAGCACCCGCGCCAGCTTTTTACTAACGCCAATAGGCAAGACTGACGAGGAGTCCGCACCACCCGCAATTCCAGCACGAATAGACCCCGCCATCAGGCTTTCCGCGACATTCGCCACCGCCTGGAAACTGGTCGCGCAGGCCCTGCTCACGCTGTATGCATCGGTATGTACATTCATGCCGGTTCCCAGCACAATTTCACGAGCAATATTTGGTGCTTCAGGCATTTGCACCACCTGACCAAAAACCAGTTGCTCGATCACATCGGCAGGAATTTCGCTGCGCGCCAGCAGCTCACCGACGACCATTTTACCTAAATCAACGGCGGGAATGCCATGAAACGCGGTAGCCTGACGAGCAAATGGCGTACGCAATCCACTTACAATGGCAATACGGTCGCCCTGGCGGGTAACCAGCGGTAAAGCCTGACTCATAACACTCCCCTGTAAAAAAATAAAATAAGTGGTCTGACCTGATCATAGTCTTAACCAATTTTTTACATTTAGCCAAGCGGGGAGAAAAGAAAGTGGGAGCTAAGACACAGTGAATAATCACTGACAGTTACGAAAAAGCCCTTGCTATCAGATAGCAAGGGCTTTTGCAGAGGGGATTAACGCAGGCCCAGCTGGAAAATCAGCGTTTCAGCTTCACAGGCAAAAACAAAGTCGATATCCAGACGCACACCTTCTGACTCTTCAGTAAAGGTCGAAGTTATTTGGCAAGGCTCAGATTCCACGCCACGTGCCTTTTCAGTCAGAGCGGCCAGTGTTTCTTCTGCCTCTGCGCGATTCGCGAACACACGGCTGTAGGACGCGGTGCAATCGGAGTTGTCCATGATGGTGCCAACATCCATACAGCAGCAAACCGGGGTTTCATCAGCACTGCATTTACTCATTGTAGATTTCCTCTGTATTCGCACCTGAGGTGCCAGATAAACGATGGGGATATTTTACGCTCCCATTATTCGCCTCTCCAGTCGTTAATTGTACGAAATGCGATAAGTGACCGAAATCACACTTAAAAATGATCTAAAACAAAAATCGCCCAAACAGGTGAGTGCGCACCTCCGCAATTTTGCCAGCTGGATCGCGTTTCTCTGATCAAATTTGAAAATATTTATAAACATACTTGCAACATTCCAGCTGGTCCGACCTATACTCACGCCACTGGTCTGATTTCTAAGTCGTACCTCAGACCCTACACTTCGCGCTCCTGTTACGGTATGTAACATTGTTTGTATAAAAATAAATCTATGAGGTTATGGTCATGAGCCAGAAAACCCTGTTTACAAAGTCTGCTCTCGCAGTCGCAGTGGCAATTATCTCCACACAGGCCTGGTCTGCAGGCTTTCAGTTAAACGAATTTTCTTCCTCTGGCCTTGGCCGGGCATATTCGGGTGAAGGCGCAATTGCAGATGATGCAGGAAACGCCAGTCGTAACCCGGCACTGATTATGATGTTCGATCGCCCTACTTTCTCAGCAGGTGCGGTGTATATCGATCCAGACGTTAATATTTCCGGTAAATCGCCATACACCGGACGCAGCACTGATGCGGACAACATCGCGCCTACGGCGTGGGTTCCCAATGCTCACTTCGTGATGCCTATCAACGAACAGTTTGGTTGGGGTGCTTCCGTTACCTCAAACTATGGTCTGGCTACCGAATTTAACGACAGCTACATCGTTGGTGAATACGGCGGTAAGACCGACCTTAAAACGGTCAACCTTAACCTGAGCGGCGCCTACCGTCTGAATGATAGCTGGAGCTTCGGTCTCGGTTTTAACGCCGTTTATGCTGATGCAAAAATTGAACGTTATTCTGGTGAGCAAACGGCTGCATTACCGAAGGTCAGCAACAAAATTGCCAGCCTGAAAGGGGACGAATGGGGCTACGGCTGGAACGCCGGGATTTTGTACGAACTGGATAAAAATAACCGTTATGGTTTAACGTACCGTTCTGAAGTTAAAATTGATTTTGATGGCGATTATAAGAGTGGCATCCGTACCCAGGCGAACGCCATACCTGGCGCTGGCACTACATTCCCATGGGGAACGACCAATGCCACCGTCCCGGGTTCTCTGACACTTAACCTGCCTGAAATGTGGGAATTGTCAGGTTATAACCGTATTGCACCACAGTGGGCTATCCACTACAGCATGGCCTATACCAGCTGGAGTCAGTTCCAGGAGCTGAAAGCCACAGGTTCCAATGGACAGACACTGTTCTATAAAGAAGAAGGCTTCAAAGATTCTTACCGCATTGCATTGGGTACAACTTACTATATGGATAAAAGCTGGACGTTCCGTACCGGTATTGCTTATGACGATAGCCCGGTTCCAGCAAGCAAGCGTTCCATCTCCATTCCGGACCAGGATCGTCTGTGGCTGAGTGCGGGTACGACTTACGCATTCAATGATGACGCATCCATTGACGTCGGCGTTTCTTATATGCACGGCCAGAAAGTGACCGTTAAAGAAGGCCCGTATACTTTCGATTCTGAAGGTAAAGCTTGGCTGTTTGGTACAAACTTCAACTACGCATTCTGATTTTCTTCAGACGTAAAAAAGGTGAGCTTTTTAGCTCACCTTTTTATTTGCCCAATTCCTTACTCAGAATCGATCTCTTTTAAATCGTCCTGAATGTCTTTCGCGTTCGGGTTTTCTTCTGGTTTGAGTTTCCCACCATTCGCAATAAAGTCATGACGCTGGAAGTAAGCTTCACGCACCATAATGTAAGGATCGGAAGACTGACGCAGCAGACCGTCAGAATCGAGCAATTGCGCGCGAGTTTCAATCCCTTCAACCGTCCATTTGCCTATCGACAACGGCCAGGTCAGCCAGGACAGTACCGGATACAGGGTATCGACCATATCGCCGCCGTCATCACGCAGTGTGAAACTACCGTAGAACGGAAGCTGCATATACGGCCCGTAACCCACGTCATAGTGGCCTAACGTACTGCCAAAGCGGTGTGGTTCAACGCGCTGCAACTTCGGATTAGCCATACCTGCCACATCGATAAAGCCGCCCATACCTAACAGGGTATTCAGGAAGAAACGGGTAAAGTGCACCATCCCCTGATAAGGATCGCCTTGCAGGAAATAGTTGACCATGACGGCCGGTTCTTCAAGGTTCCCCGTAAAGTTGCTTAAACCATTACGCGCCGGCTGCGGAACATAATCACGCCAGGCCACTGCTACCGGTCGAACAACATAGGGATCCAACACGTTAAAGTTGAAGTTGTACATGGTACGGTTGAACCCTTCAAATGGGTCCGAACGCCCCTGCTGTTCAGTACCGGAGCTCGCACACCCCACCAAAAGTGTGGTTCCCAGCGCAAGCGCCGACAGGCGAAGCTTCATAAGTATCTCCCTGTGTTTTATGGCTATCGCTGATTGCCATCCATGACGGAACGATGACGTATCCGCCTGTTTAGATGTGAGCGATTGTAACAGCACGTCAAATGATGTCTATATACCCTGTCTTACTGATTTGATCATAGCCTGGTAATACGCACTCCGCGGCGGTTCTATTCTAACTAACCCGATAAAAACAAACGTTACCATTTTTGCTATCTCAGACTTTCTCCCGCTGATTTTCAGAGAAAAGCCGCTACGCTTTAGCAATACGTGCTTATTCAGGATTCGGCCATGAATGACATCAAGAAAGATAAGATTGATCGACACAGCGACGAACTCGAAGTGGAAAGCGATGAAAAACTAACAGGGAAAAAGATAGAGCTTGATGAGGACAGACTCCCCTCCCGCGCCATGGCGATCCATGAACATATTCGCCAGGATGGGGAGAAAGAGATGGAGCGCGACGCAATGGCCCTGCTGTGGTCAGCCATCGCAGCCGGACTGTCGATGGGCGCCTCGCTACTGGCTAAAGGGATTTTTCACGTACAGCTGGAAGGTGTGCCAGGGGGATTTTTACTCGAGAACCTCGGTTATACCTTCGGCTTTATTATTGTCATTATGGCCCGCCAACAACTCTTTACCGAAAATACCGTCACCGCCGTACTGCCGGTGATGCAAAACCCTACCCTCGGCAATTTTGGCCTGTTGATGCGCCTGTGGAGCGTGGTACTACTGGGTAATATTATTGGCACCGGGGTTGCAGCATGGGCGTTTGAACATATGCCGATTTTTGATGAAGAGACCCGCGATGCTTTCGTCAAAATTGGCATGGATGTGATGAAAAACTCTCCTGTGGAGATGTTTTCCAACGCCATCATTTCTGGCTGGTTAATTGCCACGATGGTGTGGATGTTCCCCGCCGCCGGAGCGGCAAAAATTGTGGTCATTATTCTGATGACCTGGCTGATTGCGTTAGGCGATACCACGCATATCGTCGTTGGCTCGGTGGAAATTCTCTATCTGGTCTTTAATGGCACGCTGCACTGGAGTGATTTTTTCTGGCCCTTTGCGCTACCAACGCTCGCCGGGAATATCTGTGGCGGAACGTTTATTTTCGCGCTGATGAGCCATGCGCAGATCCGCAATGATATGAGCAACAAACGCAAGGAAGAAGCCCGGTTACAAGCAAAGCGTGATGAGCAAACGCAGAAAAACCAGAAAAAACAGGCCTGAATGGTGACTGTTTGAGCAGTCGGGCGGCCTGAGACTTACCGTTGTGAGTAAAAAACGCTATACTCGTGCCGCTTCGTCCCCTTAGTTAAATGGATATAACGAGCCCCTCCTAAGGGCTAGTTGCAGGTTCGATTCCTGCAGGGGACACCACTTCGACCAGAACCAGCCTCCACCCTCACGAACGAAATCGACCAAAACCCCACCATACAAACAATCAATACACAACTGACCAGAACGAACCGGAATTGACTACCACAATATTTTGCGGGCATATTGTGGGCACACTGGAAAATGACCACGGAATTATGCCCGCATGCTTACCGTTAAGCAGATCGACGCCGCCAAACCCACCGACAAGTCATACCGTCTTGCTGACGCCGGGGGCCTGTTTTTGTTCGTCCCGCCATCCGGGAAAAAAGTCTGGCGCATGCGGTACCGGTTCGACGGGAAAGAAAAGACGCTGGTAATCGGCCCTTATCCGGAGATCACTCTCACCGAAGCTAGGGCAAAACAGTCTGAAGCAAAAATGAAGCTTCTTAACGGGGTGGACCCTGCCGAGCAGAAGCAGGCTATAAAGAAGAAAGAGAAAGAGGCTGTCGCGGATTCGTTCGGGGATATCTTCAGGGAGTGGCATGCTCACAAATCGAAAGTATGGTCGAAAGGCTATGCAGATGAAATGCTGAGAATGTTTGATGATGACGTTCTGCCGATCATCGGACACTTACACATGGATGACGTGGAGCCGATGGTTTTGCTGAAGGTGATCCGGAACTTCGAAGACAGAGGGGCGATGGAGCGCGCGGACAAAGCGCGGCGCAGGTGTGGGGAGGTTTTCAGTTACGCGATAGTTACCGGCCGGGCCAAATATAATCCATCGCGAGACCTCGCCGGAGCCATGCGTGGGTACCGGAAGGAGAACTATCCTTTCCTTCCTATGCACCGCATACACGAGTTCCAGCGGGCAATGAATGCCTATGGCGGGTGGATAGTTATAAAGATAGCGGCGCAGGTTCTGCACTATACAGCCATGCGCACAGTCGAACTCCGCTCGCTGGCATGGGCAGGAATCTATTTTGAGAACAGGCTAATCAGCGTTGACCCGTCAGTGATGAAGGGTAGAAAGCTTCACGTCGTGCCGATGTCAGATCAGGTTGTCGATCTCTTCCGGTTCCTGAAACAGGTAACCGGACAGTATGAGCTTTGCTTCCCAGGGAGAACCGACAGAAAGAAACCGATCAGCGAGAACTCCGTCCTTGGCCTTATCCGCAACATTGGCTATGAAGGACAGACAAGCGGGCACGGCTTCCGCCATCAGTTCAGCACCGTGCTGAATGAGAAGCACTGGAACAGTGACGCCATAGAGATGCAGCTGGCCCACGTGAGCGGCGGCACGCGCTCTGTTTACAACCATGCCGCCTATCTCGAAACCCGTCGTGAAATGATGCAGTTTTGGGCGGATTGGCTTGATGAAAAGGTATCATAGGAAAGCAGCACAAAGCCTTGCAAACCGATGCAAAGCTTTGTGTGTCCCGTTTTTGTCTCTCAAGCAAATTCTATCGGCTGATAAATTTATATGGCACACCGTGACGCATGCCGTCGGGAATGTGAAAAATCAGGGATCCGAACTAATACAACCAATATGACTGCGCGCGCCATTCCATCAAAGGTTCCTATGGTGCTGGTTTTTCCGGCCAGTTAATATCTGGCGCTTCACTGATATCAACCCGATTGAGCAGTACGCGATATTTTTTCCATTCAGTCAGTTGCACTACTTCTTCATCTGTTGCCATTCCCAAATCAGCAGCATCCTGAAACGGAGATATCTTTGTGGACGCCTCTGAAATGCGAAGTGCTTTTTCTTCACCTGCCTGCGCAATTAGTTCCTCTTTAGTCGGTGCTGGAATATCACCCCATTCTGGCATACCGTCCGCACCTGCAACGCGCATTTTCCCTGCCGGGGCGGTGGTCGCGGCAAACTCCGTGTAAACAGACTCGTCCACTGCTACCGCATCATCAGGCCACGTGCCAGCAAGGGCGTATTGTTCCTGGTGTAACTCGCAATAAAACGCGTTTTTTGTCGGGCTGTAGTAGAATTCATTCATTGATTAGTATCCTATTGCAAACCAGAAAAATGAGTGTGTAGACCAGCAATAGGCCTGTGTATTATTAATTATCTGTCCCATCGCACTACCCGAATTCGCGTCCCAACTCGAGGATTGAAGGGTAACCTGGATGTTGATACACCTGTTTGGAAATGCTATTGGGAACTGAATCGGGTAATTTTTAGCGGCACCTTCTCCACCTCCAATTCCCCACTGAATAATAAGTCCTGTGTTCGTATCCTTAAACCATCCGTTAGTACCAGGTGAAGCCTGGTTTATTTTCTGAAACAGCGATAAAAAATTATCATATTTCTTCGGAATAACCCCTCCAGGTAACGTCCAGTCTTTTGTTGTTGCATCGAAGCTTAAAATACTGTTGACGCCTGATAAGGTGTCCTGGTTGAGTCTAATATTGCCATTATCAACAACGATGAAATATTTTTTACCCGTATCAGTCTCAGTGAACTGAATGGTTGGGGACGTGGATTCAATTTCGAGAGGGCCAGTCACCTTGCCACCACTAGTTGGCAACGCTCCTATATCCGCTGAAGTTGGTTTATTCTTTTCATCGTAAATTTTTACCCAATTTGTTGAGTTGTTTGAACCTACGCCATACGCTCTGTAAATCGGCGTCTCGTTATTACTCATAGCCAGAGCAGAAAACGCCCCATTTATGGTGTCCGGTAACATGAGTAAATTATAATAAGTATCCATCCTCGGAGTGTCTGGGGATTTATACACTCGTGAAAAACTCACACCGTATCCAGCTCTTTCGCTAACCATACGGCTATCCGGTATAACACCGTAAGTCTGGGTACCCAGACCAAAATCGCCAACCTTCAGCACCCTGCTTGGCGTATTATCAATTTTTGACGTAGTTACATCAGAGGTCGCAGCTGTTCCAAGACTAAGGTATGTGAGAATGTCGGCAATAGTGCTTTTACCGATAATGTCTCGGCCTACCTGAGTGAGGTCGGTCAAAGCTGCAGTATCATACCCGTTGAAATACGGTAATTTATTCGCAACGCCCACTAACGCGGCTAACGCCGTCAATGTAGGATCCAGCGGCTGGAAGTTCCCAAGGATGTAGGACAGCGTTCCGGCCGTCATCATGTTTGCCGCAATGTCATTTGCTGACCACGCTCGTGGGACAGTTCCTTCCTGCCCACGCTGAATAGTAAAGACATCACCAGCCCGGGCAGTAACATGAATAATCTCCGTAAGAGAACCGGTTGCAGCATCAATAATCGTCAGTTTAAAAAAGCTGGATCCTGCTACCGGGGATGGGAAAAGCGTTCCCGTTCCAGCGTTTACGGTAAGAGATGTTGCCGTTGAGCTAATTCCGGCCGCAAGCACTGTCTGAGCATTGTTAGCGGCTAAAAGAGATAGTGCCATTTATCCTCCGGTTTTTTTGGCAATAAAAACATCTAGTGGTCGGTTTCCAAGCATTTTGCTAAGATTGAACCATCTAATAAGGAGATAACAATGAATAACTTTTCCGTTGCAATAATTAAAACATTATTAATATCAGTTGGTGCCTTAACAATAATATCATCTGTTTTTCTTATTACATTGATGTTTAATATATCAATGCAAGATGGCATTCCAGCATTTGAAAACATTAAGTTTACTGTAATGTTGTTTTTCACAACTTTACTTCTATTGATTATTTGTGGCTGCTTAAAATTATTCCTTTCTATGGCTATAGACAGCAGGGATTATCAATCAAAAAAAGAAATCGTAAAGGCGAAAGTAAGGGTTGAAGATGTAACCATTTAATCACCCTACAATAGTCACCGTTACTGGCTGATAAAACGGCATGTGAAGCAGGCCGCTGTCAAAAGCCTGCTTGAACAGCGAAGCATATTCATACTCGTTGCTTTTGATGAGTATGCTTGACCTGTTGTTGTACACCCAGCTGTTAAAGGCCTGGTTATTGTAGAGCGATGAATCAGTCAATTTCCTGAACCCTTTGATGATTGAGATGCTCGCGCCACCACCGGAAAATAACACCGATATACTCCAGCGCTCGTCGTTAGTGACATCAACGCCGTCAACGCCCGTCAGGAATCGCATAATGCGCCGCTTTAGCCAGGGTATCGTAAAGTTGAAACCATCTCCTTTGTAGAAATTCCACGTCATTATCCGTTTAAACAGGTCGTCAGAAACAACGACCTGCTCAGACTGATTTATCACTTTGCGGGTGTTGAAAGGAGCGCTGTTAAACGTGAATGTGTTGAATGGGCCGCTAATAAGCTGTCGACCGCTCGACAGTACCGGCGGCTTTACACCATAAATTCCACGCGCTATCCACCTGAGCTGATCGCCAGCATTGTAACCGCCAATGAATATCGGCAGATTTGCACTCCGCATCCAGTCATAAACATTCTTTGCCATCGTGTTGTACGCAGTGACAAAAGCCCGGATATTGTCATCATCATTGTACTGCGTGTACAGGTACGAACGGATAATATCCTCAAGCATCTCATGCTCCGTCAACGGTTACGCCATCCGACGCAATATAGAAATAACTGAACGGGTCGCCGCTTATGATGTTAGTGTTTGGGTCAGGGTCAGTAATAAACCCGTTAATCGTTACAATAACATTTAGCTTGGTAATTAAACTCATATCAAGAACTGTATTAACCGACTGAAGGAAAGTATCTTTCAGGTTATTAATGTTCAGTGGCTTACCCGCATAAATACCGTTTATATACTGAATAACAGGCGCTGAAACCAGCGACAACACAGTTGCATCGGTAAGGTAGTTAGCACCTTCGGTTCCCCATTCAAACCTGATAGTTACCTGCTGCTGCAACGGGATAACAAACGGGATAAAGTAGTTATCCGGCCAGTCGTTAATGGTCACAACATTATTTCTGACGTTCGGTGTAACCTCTCCACCACCTGTCCATGGTCCGGCTGCCGTGGTGTTGATTCCGATTGAAAACGTATGCGGTGTTAGTACCGTTGCGGTTAGTGGAACGTCGTTAATCCCGGACATCCCATTCACACCAGCGATGTTAATCACCTGCCCGCTGGTGAGCCCATGAGTGATCCCTGTAGTAACCACGCCGGGGTTAGCATTGGTAATGCCCGTAACGTCAACCGTGGTGCCCTTCAGCCTGCTGATGTCACCGGCGGACTTAAAAATAGCTCCGGCCATTTCATAAATGTCGCCGCCGCCGCACATGATTATCCAGCTATTCCCGCTCTGAACAACTGATACCAGGCGCGCCTGAACACCGTTCACATCCGTGAGCTTCTGGCGGATAAAGCCAGGGTAGCCCTGAACAGTTGACATTTGTGCTTCCCACACGCGATCACGAAACTGATAGTTGGTTTCAGGCTCCAGCCCCGGAACACCAGCCACAGGATTGGTGCATGAAAGGGTTATATCGTCAGGAACGCTGGTGATTATCTGGTTAACGCTTCCGACAGGGACAGCCCAAGATCCTGTGTTCGTTGCAATAGCTGTTACCATAGAGCTGACACCTGATGACAAAATTATCGTCGCTTCGGCGATCTGATAGGTGTAAGTGCCATCACTGACCAGGAACCCCTGCGGCACCACGAACCCTGCAGGACCGGAAAACACAACTGGTACCGTCGTTGATCCTTGCGTTTTTTGCGGGCTGATACCTGACTGCTGCGCCAGGAGGTTCAGCATGTACATATTCGCTTTTAGAGGGCCAACTGAGTTTATGAGGTCAACGCGAATCTGATCTGCCATGAGAAGAGCGCCGACGTCGGTACCAACGATATCCTCAATCAGTGAGCCTGGCAGGTCCGTCGTGATACCGGGTGATAACTCAGTGGCTCTTGAAACAAGCTCAGCGCGCAGCTCTTCGGAGGTTTTCGGCACGGGCCCGGCCGCGTCATAGCTAACGGACAAATCACTCATACGTTCACCGTTGTGATAATTTTAGAACCGGCATTCGTTATCGCCGAAATGTTGTATACGGGAGGGTCATCACTCACCAGGGCGATCTGCAGGGATGAGAAATATTGGCTAAATTGCCGTTGTAGCCTGTCAACATAGTAAGTAGGCAGTACCTGCTGAATGACGGAGCTCTGCGCCGGTATGCCATTATTTGCAAAAAATGGTGACTCCTGCGGCGCCAGCTTCAGATTCTGGATCAGTGTCGTAAGATAGATGGAGTCGTTGAAGCCATTTTCATCAGGCACCACCAGCACCCACTTGCCATTTGCATCTCTCCCGTAGGTTCTCATTGCGTGATGTTCCCGTTGAAAGTGGTTGTTGGATTGCCGGTGTTTGAACCGCCATTACCGTTCGAATGCTGATGAGAATTCACCCATGCAACCAGAGCGGCCCAGCCGGCATGCATAATCGCCGGGCTGGTGCTGGCGGTTGAGTCCTGCAGCTTTCCGCTCTGGCCTGTAATGCTCCACATGCCCTGCGTAAGTGTTAGCACCGTGCTGCCGACTGTTACCTTAAACAAATCGACAGCCGCAATCGTCACGCTGTCAGGCGTTAACAGAAACGTCGTGTTGCTTCCCTGGTCCCTGATAGTTACGCCCTCAGGTCCGTAGATAGTGACAACGTTCCCGTCGACAGCCTCCCACTCCGTGTTGCTGATCGGCAGGTATACCAGGGCGCTCAGGTTTGCCGGAGGGGTTAGGTCGGCCACGCCCCCGCCCTGCCCGCTGACGCCGCCGAGATAGGTGTCGGCAGGAATAACAATGCCTTTATCACCCGGCTGCATCGGATAGCGGATGTACTGTGGACCAAAAAGCGGTATGGTGACATTCGGGAAAACATATGGGGTGTCGTGCAACTCGAAGGCCACGGTGACCATATTGCCATTCTGCTCAACAATGCTGGCGGGCAGGATTTTCCCGGCAGCCTGGAACGCCTCATTAAATTTCTGCTCCGCGAACCGGTTCATGTTCCGGCCGAAATTAAGCTTCTGGTCAACACTCATTTTGTCTTAACCGCCTCCGCCGGGTATGCCTCAATCACCGTGATCCACGCCTCTGCTGTCGGCTGCCTGCTGTTACCCAGCAACCTCACCGACTGAACGACAAATTCGCCGTTAAACGCTGAGTCATCGCGAAACTGCGAGTAAGAGGATGCCTGAATCATCGGCCTGGCCTTTTCCGGCATCAGGATGTGATCGCCGGTCTGAAGGTCAGCGCGCATAACGCAGATGACGCTGACGACACCAAAGCTGATCCACGTTGGCTGACCGATCAGGTCATTGAAATTTATCTGGACAGGGTTTTTGCTCCTTTCCGTCGCGCTGGTTTTTGAACCCTGATCCGGGTGGTTGGCGTAGTCGTTATCCCACACCCGGATTTCGTTGCCATTGACCACGGCAATTTCCACCCCCGTATATCCGGGGTCTTTGATGCGGGATAGCGAAAACGCCCTCAGGTTTTTTGCCAGCTCAGTGAGGGAGCCGCAAAACATGGGGCGATCGTAATTCAGCGTCAGCCTGTCGCTGATGCTTATGTTCGGTTTAAATCCCCCCATCGTCATCACACATTGTGTCAGCGCAACGGAGAGTTTCTGCCCCATAGACCATGGCATGGTCACCTGAAGAGGCACCATCTGCCCGCGGGCCGTGGCGTTAACGGGGCCCGCAACAATGATGAAGTCAAGCCGTAGCTCTGTGCCCTGCCAGTTGCCGAACACCTGAAAAATGGTGCCCTCAATGGCAAGCTTTTTATCCCACACTCCAGCCAGTGGAAGCCCTTTTGACATGCCAGCAAAAATCTGAATTTTTTTACCATAGAGGTTCTGCCTTGCCTGCTGCATATCTCTAGGTCCGATTCCCCATATAGTTAAATGAGTTTCTCCCTGCGGGGTGGACTCCCCAAACCTGAGGATGTCAAATTCAACCATCAAAGCGCCAGGGTTATACGCTCCATTTTTGTGACTGGAGTAGTGCTGGATGACTTTATCATTGCTATCAAGAATGTTTATTTCGTAATAGCGCATCAGCTCGTTACCTCAATCTGCCCGTTCTTTTCACGCCAGATCATGGTCGTCGTTGTGAACACCCCATTCAGGAGGTTTATTCCCCCAGTGGATGTCGATCCTACAACGGCAGTATTCAGCACCGTGTTGTCAGAGCTATCAGTGATCAGCAGATACCAGCGCTGTGCGGCGATGTTCCACCTCATCTGGCAGGTATAGACGTTCCCGTCCAGAATTGGCGAGAACGTCACGCTACGTTGTTCTCTTCCGGTAAATGGATAATTGACGGTACTCATATCCCGAATGCCCCCTGAAGCTTACCTATCAGCCCAATTACACCCTCCGCACTACTGGCTATCGCGCCACCCAAGGCGGTATTACCAAGAGATGATGCCGTGTTTGTCCATGAAGGTGTTTTATTCGGATCCCCAGCATCTATTCTCTTAAGGAAGTTGGTAACAGCCCTGTCGGCATCAGTCGTGGAAATAAGCGGCTGCTCGAAATCCCAGAGCCAGGACCGCTGAGGTAGCGGATCATTACCGGTTGAGCTGTCCTTAACAGTTTTCAGGATGCAGTTGTTGTAGATGATTGACGGCGTGGCCACGATGTAAGTCCCGCCCAGGTTGGCATGCGCCTGAAGCACCGCCTGCAGCGAGCTCAGGGCTACCAGTTTGGTCATGGCGCCGGTATTCTCGTTCACTGGCGCGTCCATCATCAGACTGACCCTCAACGGCTGGGCCAGAAGCGCGTTTGCCGCGACGGTCTGGTTAGCGAACGGATAGCGAGCGATGTCATAGTCAACCATCGTTGCGCCCTGAACAGGCCGCCAGTGACAGAAATATTTATCCAGATCGGTAAGGTTGATTGCCCCGCCGATCAGCCCGGTTACAAAGCTGGCGCTCTGGGTTAATGCCACTATCGGCAGCATGCCGCCGGGGATAGCCTCCGCAACTCCATTGCAGAGGATAACCGGGGATATTTCGAAGCCAAGCCGGTAGAGTTCACGAGTAAATGCCATTATCCAGTCACTCCAAGCTGTGATGATGAAACGATGGCATTGCCGCCTGTGTTGTTGAATATCTGGATAACCGCGCCCTCGCTAACCCGGTTTCCGGCCCCCTCTTTCGTGGACATAGCGGAGATGAGTTTTGCCAGAATTGCAGGGTCGTTGAGGTTCAGCCTGTCGTTAGCGCCAAGCCCGGTCGTTTTAACGACGTGGCGGATATACTCCGCTGTGTCGTTCTCGTTCGACGGGGCCCATTTTTTCGCTATATCACTGACCGTGTTGATGCCGCGGGTGCCATAAATTTGAAGTTGTTTCGCCGATGCCAGCACGCCCTCATCGAGAGTAGGAAAGACAGCAAATTTCCCGCTCTTCGTGTTGTGCGTACCGTACCCCTCAGCCCAGCGCAGATTGGTCGGGTTATTGAACCTGTCAGCGATCGTCCGTCCTTTCGCGGAGACATCCGCAGGAGTTGGGTCTACAGGTTTAACATCGCCACTAGAGAAGAATCTCTTAACGCCCTTCAGCCATCCCCACACCCGCGGGTCATCTTCTGAACCCGGCGTGTAAGTCTGTCCAGTCTTCGGGTCCGTGACTTTCTTGTCGCTCAGTATTGAGGATGCGGAAGTCACATCCGATACTGAGATGTCGGTTTTACCGACAACCCAGTCGTAAACCTTCCCGATGAGCGCCCCAAGCTTTTCAATGCCAGCCATGAAGCTGTCAACGTCCTTGGTGAACTCTGGCGATGCCAGGTAATTCCCGAAGCGCTCTATTCCTCCCGCCAGCCCGTCAATCCATTTACCCAGTTCAGGTGACTGCAACACGGTATCAATGGCGCCAGCCAGCGCATCAGAGAGTTTGCTCAGTTGCGGGGTGAGCGGTCCAAGCCCGCGCACAAACGTGTTGCGAATGCTCTGTCCGCTGTAATCCAGCTGGACGTTGAAATCCTGCCACTGCCGCGCCTGCTGATCGGTGATCTGCAGTAACTTCGCATCCTTCTGCGCCCGGCGCTCCATCGCATCGATTTCTTCATCGCTCATGTTTTTAAAGCGATTCAGGTCATCCAGGCTGAAGAAGTTCGTCAGGCCGTAGGCGTTTGCCCCCTGCAGGGTGCTGCCGTTTTTGACAAAGATGTCTCGCGCATTGCGAATCATCTGCGGCAGGAGTTTGGCCGGATCCTGGTCAGGGTTGTTGATCCCCATAGCCTGGAATGTCCAGCGCCTTGACAGATCCATCTGACTGTCACGGATAGCCCCCAGCGTTCCTGTCGGGTTGCCGAGTGCTTTCTGGTAGTTAATGGCTGTCGAGTCCAGCGCGCCGATGCTAGTCCCGATCCCGAGAGAGGTGAAGCGCTGGGAACCGGTTGTGGCCGCCAGGCGGTTAAGCCCGAAAAGACCGCCGACACCCAGCACGCCGGTAAACAGGCCGACAATGCCACCCCACGACAGCAGACTTGTTGTTGCATCCCTGATGTGCCCGGCCAGCGATTTCGCGTCCTTCGTGGCTTCACTCAAAAACCCCTTTGATGAACGAGTTTTCTTGTTGAAGTCTTCCTGACTTTTATTCGCACGGTCGAGGCTGTCGGTAAGCCGCTCAAGCCCGCTATTTATCGACAGAATCGCGCTTGCCCCCTCAGAAAAAGCTTTAGCCAGCAGGTCGCCCTCTGTTTTCGCTTTCGCCGTCTCTTTGGTGGCATCAGTGGCGCCATGCGCCAGCCCGCGCCATGCCTCAGGAAGTTCCTCAAGTGCGGCCTGATATTCTTTAAACTTTTCCATAAACGCGACAAACTTGTCGTCATTTACGTCAATATCGACAATAGACTTAGCCACCATTGAAGGAACCCCTGTCTTTTAGCGCGGAAATGATGTAACGCTGGCGGTACTGCGCCGGGCTGGCGAACTCTTCGCCAGTGATTTCCCTGATTACCCGCCAGAATCCCTCATTCGACGCCCAGTCTAGGAGGGTATATGCGACGTTTCCTGCTGGGCACTCGGGGTCTGGGTATCGATAGGAGGATTCGACGTCTGCAAGGAATCGCGGAACGCCGTAACGCTCAATGATACGAGTTGCCCACCGAACATGCCGATCACTGAGCCCACCGTCGGGGCGATCAGATGAGCTTTCTGAATGGCAGAGGAAACCATAAAAAAAACCACCTCACCTTCTACTTCGCGGTATTCGTCAGGGGAGATAATCCCCTGCTTCATCGCAGCGTCGAATGATGTTGTCTTCCAGGTTCCGCCGTCATTCCAGACCACAGATGTAAGGCGCTGGATCTCGTCAACGATGGTAGGAGTCTGCTGGGCCTGCTGGTTAGCTTCGTCCCTCATCTCTTGCTCGCGCTGGAGCTTTTTACGGAGCATCATTGCAGCGACACGCGCCGCGCCCAAGCCACCTACCTGTGAGATGAAGTTGGTGAACAGGTTGCCCAGCAGAAGACAGTGCTCTTCCACCACCTCATACGGGAACGGGGTCACATGCAGGTACACGATTGACCCGTCTTCCCGGGTTATGTTTGTTACCAGGTTGAGCTTTTTGTCAATTTTCACAATCAGACCCACATGTTGTCGTTAGCCAGGATGTAGCCGCTGATGGTCACCACGTACCCGGCATCCATACCGGTAAACGGCAGTTCGTTGAAGTTCACCAGATAAGCGTTCAGCACGGTGAAATTACTGAGCGTGTTCGCGTCAGGGGTGATCACCACCTCTCCCAGCGCCGTATCAGTGGCAAATCGGTTTTTGTAACTGTCGCTCAACCCCTGGGTGCGCAGGAGATGGACGGTGACGGTCACCTGCTGATATGGCGCCTGGCTGCCTACGGTGCCGGTAAGCGTCGGGATAATGTCCGTCGCCGGGCCATCAGGACGCATGCTGATGGCGTCCTTGCCAAGGTAAGAGGCGGTGATGTTCAGCGCTGGCACGTCAGTTACTGACACCGCGCCGCGCACACGATTAAGGAATCCCTGCGGTACTAATGGGTTTGCCATGTTATGCCCCTACAAAATTGGTAACGTTCAGGTTAAACGTGATGGACTCGAATCCACGGCGCGGCGTGATAACAGCACTTAGCCCGTTGTACTTACCCTCCTGGTAATCCGAAGGATTCAGGCTGGAATAGTTAGCAAAAGGAACCGCGTTGATAACAGCATTACCCGCGTAAGAACCTTTCTCGTATTCGGTGTTGAAATCGGACTGAATAAGTTTTGTACCGATAACGCGGCCCAGAATCAGCCCATAGCTAATTCCATTACGCAGCGTTTTCAGTGCGCGGTTTTGCAGGCGGTCAATACCGTTCTGGTCGTAATACAGTGGGTTGGTTGTGGTGTTAGACCCGTTGATCACTTCGTTAGCCAGGTCCAGTTCAAGGTTAATAGCGGCCCATGCTACTGCATACCAGTAGTTAAACGGATTACCGTCAAGCATGTGGCCGGCTACCAGCATCTTGTTGCTCAGGCCGCCTTCTGCAGATGACCCGATGTAGTTGACGTGGTTTTCCTGGAGCGTTTTCAGCAACGTACCGTTGTTCTCAACCGGGTATTCAGTCACCCCATACATGAAGCGGAACGCCATCGGCGGTACCATGTTCGACGAACCGGGGTCATTTGACAGCGAGGACTGGAACGCTGCCGCCATTGAAAATTCAGTGGCTGGAATATTCGGAGCTTCCACCCCCGCAAACACGGTTTTATTCTTTGTGTCCACCCAGGACTGATAGGTAGCAATCGTGGTTGTGACAAAGAAATACACCAACGATCCCGGTGATGTGTACTGACCTGTTAGCGTTTTGAAAGTCGCTTCAGAATCCCATTCACGAGGCACCAGATATGAGAAGAATTTCTGGTACGTGTTGCCGAGGGAAATATCTTTATCAATAAAATCGCTCAGAGCTGCCACGGCTGCCGCCATGGTGATGTCACCGAGTTCCAGCACATAGACCGCGCGAGCTGCCCCCTGTGCCCAGTACGTAGTGTTCATCTGGGTAATTTCACCAGCAACAACCGTTTTTACAACGCCCATAGTGGTTGCGGCCCCCGGGTCGCTGCTCAGTGAGTAAGTAAACTCAGTAGCGCTGGTAACAGTCGCCTCGGCGGATCGGTTATACGCCGCCGGCGCTACGCCAGAAATCACAACAGGCACGGTACTGCCATTCGTCCAGCCATGAGGAGATGCGAGGGTCACAGTGACCAGGTTGGCAGCCCAGGTAATGGTTGATATCGTTTTTCCCGGGGCGGTGATAGCTTTCAGATCGTCTTTTGACGTAAGCAACTGGTATTCGCCTGCCGTCAGAGTCGTCCCGCCCATGGAGATCATCGCGCCGGATTTAAGCAGCTGCGAGGGCTTCGGCGGATTGGTCACCGATACGTTAATGTTAACAATTGCCATTTAATTATTTCTCCGGATAAATGGACGGAATTGCAGACAGGATCAGCCCGCGGGCTACGTTGCGCATCCGCTGCTGGTAATAATTGACTTTGAATTTGATGGTCTTGCGCATGGCGATAACGTTCAGTTCGTTCTGCGTAACGCGCTCATCCTGCACAACGGGGATGTTCATTACGCCCATTTCTGCATCATCGCGCAGGGTGTACTGCTGAACGTATCTCAGGAAATCTTCCACTCCGGCATTGCGTAGCCCAGTGATGGAGATCGTCACATCCTCAGAAACCAGTTGATACTGGTTCTGCTGCTCATCGAGATAGAAGCTACCGGCGAGCGGTGAGACATTACTGCACCGTATTGTCGCGAAGGGGGGCGACAGGTTCTGCGTGGAAAGCATCGCCGGAAACATTGGCATGAACTGACTCAACCCAAGCCATACTGGCAACGAACTGGAAACCACAACGTCACTCAGGTCAATATCATCCGCAGAGTTGATAATCTGTGACCGCATATGCGGATAGATCGCCTCCCCGGTGTAGTGATAAAGGTTGGCCGGTTCGTTCAGCCCGGTGCGCCGGGAGAAAGAAAACTGGATACCGAAGAACTCGCCGATATACAGGACATCAGATCCGATATCGTTGAACGGGTCGATGTCAGCCTGCGCGGTAAACGTCACGACGTTCCGGTCGTAGAGCTGCTCATCGTCCTGGATGGTTTCGGTCGTCAGGTGCAGATAGCCCTTAACGTCAACCGTATCCGGCTTGCTGCTGGGGTCGTCCGACAGAACAGAAGCTTTCACCCAGAAGACGAAACCATCGAGGGGCAGCACCTTGCGGATATACTTCGTGAACGTGACCACCTGAAAGCGGCTCAGGTCGTCAAGACCCTGCGTCAGCGTGGCGTTAAGCTCGGTTTTTGCAGTCTGCTGCAACTCACTCAGGGAAGGCATTTAATACCCCGCTTACCCAGGCGCGCATTGCCGCCTGATAGTTTCCTGTATCGATAAAGGATGCCCGCGGATCGCCCTTCTTATTTTTGAAGCGCTTTGATATACCCAGCAACGCGCGTCGGGTTGGCACACCTGACATGCCGTTCATCTCTTCGTTATCCAGAAAGGCCACAAACAGGTCGTGAACGCGTGACATGGATTCCGCTAGCGGATCCCTTAACGGCGGCGCGCCAGCCAGCATATTTTCAAGATTTGCGGCGAGGTCTTTACTCATCAGATCGGCGATGTCGTTCCCGTACCTGTCAAAAAATGTCTGCATAATCTGGTATTTTTCTTCCAGATATTCAGCAACATCCCCTGTCGTGGTGTTCTCATCTTCGTAGGGAAGGTCGATAACACCAAGATGAAAGGTAATCATGACAGCCCCCACAAACTACCGAACTGCTGGGCAATCATCAGGTATCGGCGTCCCCATGGGTCCTGTAACATCTGCAGATCGGCCAGAGACAAATCTTTGAAGAAGTCAGGCACCAGACGCTGCGCGCTGGTTGAGTTATCCCCGGCGCCGGTTATTACGCCAGCCTTGAAATCATTCAGGCCATACGATTTTCTGAATTCAGCAAATACCGACTCAGTACCGTAGTTGACCAGAAAAGATGCGCCAAGATTGTAAACGGCAACCTCATACAGATTGGGCATAACCAGTTCAATATCCCGGTTTACCCATTCCACGGCCGCGTTATACGCAACAACAAAGGACGGAGAGTCATAAGGAACCTGGCTGGCGGTTACGCCCATATCTGTGCGAACGAATATGATGAATGCAGCCAGATTTACGCTCATTTTTTCTTATTCCCGGCTTTCGGAGTAACAATCGTCTCGTTAACGACCTGAGTTTCGTCGCTTTCATCACGGCCTCTGGCCTGCTCAACGCTGAATTCCATATCACCGTCGTAGCCCGTACCGCTTTCTCGCAGCGTGCTATCGTGAGCAATAATTGATGCCTGGCGGAGGTTGTGAGCGTTACGCGTCAAATGAACATCGTTATCGCGAATAGTTTTCTCAATTACTGCTGCCGAAACAGGCTTGTTAATGCTGTAGCAAAGACCGACAAAATCTTTGCTCTGATCAATTTTTGTCGAATCAACCAGGCCATAAACACGGTGGTGCTGAATAACCGCGTCAACCTCTTCGGTGGAGCCATCAAGAACCATCATTTGTGCGCCGTGCTCAATAGGGATCTGAACAAGTCTCCCTGTCTCAATCTTGCGATAGGCAAAAATCTGGCGCTGTTTGGTGGTGTTAGCGATATAGAGTTTCATTGGTTACCCTCGTAAAAAAGCCCCTGCTGAGTTCCCCCGGCAGAGGCTTAACTACTTCAAGAATGGATTAGGCGCTGTACGCCATAGACAGGATAGTGATGGCTTCCGGACGAACAGCCCAGCCTGCGGTTGAACGCATTTCGGACAGAACATCGATAGCGCCACCAGCGATCGGTGTCGGGATTTCGCGCGGCGCGGCCATGTCGGTAAACATCAGCGCGTTCGCAGCAAGAGACGGTGTCAGCTTGGCGAATTCGTTGGTGTTCACGGTAGAGTTGACCATCGGCACTTCAACCTCAGGGATGGTGATTACCACCGCATCAGTACCACCTGCGCCAGCTCCGATCAGGGTATCGTCATAAACCCAGTCAACCTGGACGTTTGCGCCTTTCAGCACTTCTTTCACTGTGCCGCCGACGGTATCAGTACCACCACCAGGACGCTGGTAAGAAGTCAGCTGAACGATCTGCTGAATTTCCATAGCGCCGAGGACGCGCTGCGGCCCCAGGATAACGACGCGCTGCTGGCGGCCCAGCTGCATGGTGCGGGTCAGTGCGGCCTGTACGTGACCCAGCAGATATACCGCCATCTGGCCGTGGTCATAGGTCAGCACGGTGGTGTTGCTGTTGCTGTCAGGAGGCAGGGACTCAGTAGTCGCGCCAGCGGTGTTCAGCAGGCCTTCACCACCAGCAGGGTTCATGCCATACAGCAGAGCAGAGCGCAGTTGCTGGAAGATGCCCTGACGCATACCCAGACGCTGGGCTTCCGGCAGTGCAAAGTTCCAGTTACCGGCAGCCGCCATGTCATGGTGATCGTAGATACCACGGCAGCGGAACAGGTAGGTTGGAGTGGAAATCATCTTCGCATCCAGCGCCACGCTCGGCAGCTGGTTACCGTTACCGGACTGGCTGGAAGTGGTCTGGGTGCGAATGTCCAGGCGGCGCATGTAGACGTACTGGTCGCCCACGCCGAGACGGACTTGCGGGTTTCCGCTGGCGATGGTTTCAAATGCACCTGACGCCTGCTGGTAACCAATAATCATCTCCGGCGCAATATACGACGGATTGACGATGGTGTAGCTGGGGGTAATTGCAGCCATTTAATTCAGCTCCCGATTAAAGTAAGACCAGCGCGCAGCTGTCGGTGTTGTTCCAGGTCAGGAAACCAGTCGCGCTGTCATAGCTGACAGTCTTGGAGTTGCCTGATTCGATGGCGAGCACTTTTACCGGCAGCGTGATGTCGGAAAGCGTAACTGCGCCGATGGTTCCCTGCGTGGTTGCAGCGCCGCCTGGTGCAGTTGCCGGGGCGTAGGTGAAGGTCGTTGAGCTTGGAACAGACAGCACAACAATAGTGCCGTTGTACGCCACAGGAGCGACACCGCTGATTTTCACGTACTGGCCAGCAGTAAGACCGTGCGCTGATGCGGTTGTCGCCGTCGCCACGCCATTGGCATAGGTCACAGCAGTTGTCGCAATATCAGAACCAGCGAAACCGGCCGCCGCCGCGGTGGTGATCTGGTTGTTCACGAAGTCCCAGGCCAGCGGAGTTTTCACTGATGCACCAGAGGTGCCCAGCGCGACAACCTGCGCAGATGCCTTCAGCGGAACGCGCATGTTAGAGCCCAGGCGGTAGTACGAAACGCTCATGCCGGATGCGTACAGCGGAACCGGCGACTGCGGAGTGGTCAGGCCATTGTGAGCCTGATTGAAGACGGTGAAGCCTTCCAGTTCGGCAACAGACACAGCGCGACGGATGTAAGAGCCTCGCGGGCTTGAACTGGTACCAGGCAGAAGCTCAGCAACCGGCAGGCCGCCCCAGAGAGGTTTGGTTTCCGTTGCCGCAACGGTACCAGCCGCCAGATTAAAGCGGTTGGCCGGGTCATCCAGCGCCACGCCCTGAATATAACCGTCGGACTGCACACCGAAGGAACCCAGCGCGTTCGTGGTTGCCATCGGGTTAAGAGATAAGTTAGCCATGCTTGAAAGCTCCCGTTAAGCCTGGTTGTTGAAACTGGTGACCTGACGCTTGCCGGACTGGAACGGAGCCCAGGTGGCAGCAGGATCGCCTTCGAAGGTGCTGATCTGGCGACCGGTCGCATCAGCGCGTTTGATTTCGCGCAGCATGCCAGGGCCCACAGACAGGCTTGCCGATTTCTGCGCGTCGGCGTAGATCGTCTTCTCGGCCACGCTCAGCAGGGCTGAGTCAGCGATGGAGGACAGGTCGACGGATTTGAAGTCAGGCGAATGCTCCTGAAGCTGGATCATCAGGCGGCGGCGATATGCCAGCGGCTTTTCACCAGACAGTGGCACAGGTGCGCGCTTGCCGAAGCAGGAGAACACGCTATCGGCCTTCACCTGTGCATCGGCGACTTCGTTGCGCTCTTCATCGCTCAACTCGGTTGGGATGCGGGAGCGCAGGTCGGCGATCTCCTGGCGCAGCTGAGAGTCGGCCTTTTCTTTCGCCATACGTCCTGCCTCTTCAGCGTCGGCCTTCTCTTTTGCCTCGGCATCTGCTTTTTCCTTCGCGGCTTTCTCTTCCGCGTCAGCTTTGGCTTTCGCCTCTTCGGCCTCTTTTGCTTCAGCATCAGCCTTTTCTTTCTTGGCTGCTTCTTCGGCATCGGCCTTGGCTTTGGCGTATTTTTCTTCGTCAGCCTTAGCCATGCGTGCGTCAATCGCCTTATTGATTAGCGCTACGATTTTTTCCTCGTCCATCTTTTCAGCCTCGTTTGGAATGGAATCAGATTTAACACCAGTAGGGGCAAGGAGCTTGTCCCATACACCCTGTTCACAAATTGCAACGTGGTCGAGCAGCTCGGGGGATGGCTCCACCAGTAGAGGCTGACCGTCGATCTCAATGATTGAATCGGGAACCTCAACAAATTTGACGGTTGGTGAGGTGCTTAACTGCCTGGTTGCCATGATTTCGGCAGCCTCGGCGTCATATACGCGCGCAATCGCCCACACTTCGTCATTGTCAGCCACCCAACTATTTGTCAGGGTTCCGATAACGCGCTTTGCGAACTCATTGCTATCAAGCGTATTTTTCTCCGGGTGCAGCCATATGAGCGGTAGCCCGGCAACTCGCTGGAGAAACTCTGGGGTGAGATAGTCATCCGGGTTACGGAAGGCCATCTGTTGATCTGCGGAGCGCCAGGTAACCCCTGTTCCGGTTACCCGGATGGCGAACATCCACATGTTGATAAAGAATTGCGGGCTGCTTAGCGTCCCGTCAGCGATGAGCGCGGCCACCTCGGTTTCATTGAGCGCCTGCTGCGCCAGCATCTCAGCAAAGGGCTGATGAAGCGGCTTGGGCAGATCGTCAATGTGGAACCATCCGGCGGCCAGCGATTCGTCGTTAAGCTTCGCCTCGAACCTCTCCTGCACCTCGGCGCGAAACGTTAGATAATCGCCGTATACGCTGTGCGGAGTCAGCGGGCCATCGTACTGATAACCCACCTCTTCCAGCACCTCGCGACGCGCGGCATCAATAGCCAGCTCGCCCGGCTCTACCGTGCCGCCAGGCGGGCACCACGTACCATCATCCGAGCGCTGGATCAGGAAGACGAACTTACCCTGACGGAACATTATCCCGCTGCCAAAAATAGCCACGTTTTAATGCTCCTATGCTTATTTCATAGACGCCATGAACTTCTGCCCCTTCTGGGTAAGCATGTGTTCAGGAATACTCCGTAGGTTGTACAGGTAGGTTACGTAACACCGGCAAAAAACCTCTTCACCGGGCTGCGTAATTTCATCGAGGTAGCCAGAAGGCCCAACCTTCACGTAACCGTTTTTTTGCGCCCAGTTACCGCGGATGAGATAGACCACCTTATCGCGCTCTTTGTGATCTTCCCGGTAGTCATAACCTGCCTGCCGCCAGTGACTATGCCACTCGGCAGCTATGGCGTTATTACTGGCAGCTATGATGTTGTCGATGTTTGCAATGAGTTTATGGTTCTGATCGATCATCACCCGACGCGCTTCAAAATCAATTTGCAAGGCGCTTTTCTGAATGTGATCACAGTTGTAATTAACCCCGCTTTTGGAGGATGGAGATAGTCCACCTCCAACGTAATCCTGCACAGGGATGCTGGTAGCCCAACCGCTAAATCTCTGGACTGTTTTGTTTATCGCGCCTGTACGGTTTAACTTAATTAAGTCGGCGCTAGCCAGGATGCGTCTATCAAGCTCGCTTCTTAACTTCGGCTCCATGTAATTCAGAGTAAATCGAGACAAGCCTGGATGCCGATCCAGTGCCTTAGCCCTGTTTATCTGCATTTCATAGGTTGACCGAAGCTTATCTGACACCCTTGATATGTAGTCATCATGGGTTTCGCTTTCCGCCGCCTGGCGAATAATTCCCTGCCATCGCTCCAGCTCCTCTCTCGAGGTATAGCCATTACGCAAGAAGAATTTAACCGCCTCTCTTACTGTTCTGGAGAATTTGCTCATAGCATCATCCCGCCGCCAGGCTCTTCAGCTTTCGGCGGCTCTGGCGGTGGGTTTTCCTTCAGCGAGTCGTAATCGAGATTAAGCCGCTGAGGGAATAGGTTCTCGTTGGCGTTGGCGTTTTCACACGCCCACTCGATCAGAGTCGCGCGGTTTTCTGGGTCTGCTGTGAGTTGTGGTAGCACCACTTCCAGCATACTGACAATTGCCTTAAATCGCGTTTCATCGACCTTCACCTTCTCGCTTTCCGGCTCCTTCAGCGAGGACGGCCAGCGGTATTCGAAGTTGTTTATCCAACTCGAGAAATACACGCTGTAGGTGTTTTTCAACTCTGGTAAATCGGCGCGAAGGGACTGGAAGAATTCAATGCTCCAGGCGCGGTACTGGCACACGCGAATGAAGAATGCATAAAGCTGATCCAGCCACTCTCGGGTGTTGTCGATGTAGACCGCCACGGCGCGGGCATCTTCAGTTCCCTCACCAAAGCCCTGGGCGAATGTCTCAGAGTTGAGGATTATCGCTGGCATGTCGGCGGCGGCGGCCACGTTCTCGAGAATGTGCTTACGCGCAGAGTCGAGAGGTTTTTCCAGGTTGCTCAGGTCGATTGACTCGATGTTGTCGCTCTCGCCGATCTGCAGGACCTCCCCCGTCTTCCCGCGCTTCAGCATCATGCGCTTAATGCCGCTGAGTTTCTGCATCATGTTGTTGACGACGGAGCTTGGCCCCTTGATTTTCGTCACCAGCAGGCCGCCTTTCACCGCAACCATATCGTCGGTGCGCATGGTCTGGATGAAGGACTTCAGCGGGTAGAGAGCGCGCTGGTACACGCTGCGCCCGGTAAAGCCGAACGCCGCCGGGTTGTATGCGAGGTAAATCGGGTCCTCATTCTGCACGACGACACAGCGCGATTTGTGATACGGCTTGCCCGCCACCCGAATACCGTCGACTTTCTGGAAGTCCTGGGCGTTCGGATCCTGATTCAGCACGATACTGCCCGCGGTGTTCAGTGGGTCAAGGATGTTAAAGCTGACGTTGTGCTTATACAGCGTGCGGTAATCCAGCGATTCATTCGGCTCCTGGTTATCCACCAGCATGGCGATCGCAGATACACCGTAGATTCGGGCGATGCGCGCGGCGTTGGCGATGTGCTGGTTAGCACCCATCGCTTTCCATTCGCGCTCGAATGCGTCGCGCAGGCGCTGCTCAAGGCCATACGACTGGGCAACATGCACGGTTCGCGGCTCATTCATCGCCATTTTAATAGGGCGGTCCACCATCTTGCCGCCCAGCGGGTGGTAGAGGTAAACCGTTTTGCAGGTCTGATAGCCAGCCGTAGAGCCGGGCTGGATGTCGTCACTGTCCAGCAATGCCATCAACTCTGAGTGAGAGCAGCTGCCGATTTCGAAATCGTCTTCGTTCATTGGTTCTCTCGTCAGATTGCGTCGCCGCTGCCGAAGGCGATGATCAGCCCGTAGGTGTAATCATCGAGCAGGTCATCGGCGCGCTTATGCGCTTTCTTGTCGGCAAGGTGGAATCGGGATACCTGCTTGTGCAGATGGTTTGCTGTTTCGCCTTTGAAGACGGCTGTCTTCTCGTAGGCGTGTCGGGAAATTTTCGCCAGCCCGCGGTAGTGATAACCGGAGGCCATAATGGCGCGTTCGTCCTTTCCTTTGCTGGTCAGGGCGGACTCAATTTTGTTGACCGGCCATCCCAGGCTTTCACCTTTCTGCAGGAGGATGCTGCCCATGCTGGCGTCTTCGATGAACACGCCGAGGCTGCCGTTGATTGCGACGCACTGGCCGGAAAGTTCGTTGAGACGGTCGAACACCGACGGAATCCACGTTTCCAGCAAAGCGCCGTCAATCTGCACCACATCCCAGTCCAGAATCGTGAGTCGCTGGCAGCCGGGTCGTGTGTCGACGGCGTAGTAAACTACCGCCGTGCCGTCGTGCTCAGTACCGCCCTTAACGGCGGTATCCATGACAGCGAAAACGGCCTGGCACATCTCAGGGTAATCGACTGGCTGATCCTGGTTTTCACCCTCGAACCATTTGCGGACGTCGAACAGCGAAGCGGCGGACCAGTCGACGAACTCGGCCAGAAACTCCTGGCGGAAAACGCGCGGGTCGTTGTTGGCCTTTTCCTTCTCCAGCTCTTCAGGCGGAACGAACGGGTTGGAGGACGTCGGCGCGTGATGCTCGATAAAGCCGAGGTTCTTGTCGTGGCAGATGGCGTAGAAGAAGTTCTCTTCGTCCACCCCGTCCGGTGTTGAAAATACGTAGGCACGGCCTTTCGTCGTCAGCAGCGTTGGCTTAATCGACTTCGGCCAGATCTCCCTCAGCATCTCCGGCGACTTGGTAAATGCCGCCTCGTCTATCAGGATGATTTCGTACTCACGACCACGACCAGCCAGTTTGTTGTCGTTGGTGACCCAGAAGTCGATCTTCCCGCCGTTCTTCAGAAGCAGGCGCTTCTCCTGGCGACTAAAGCTTTTCTTCAGAGGCAGCAGGATTTCTTCGAGCTTGTCGTAGATCTCCTGATACTGGCGATACTCCGCGGTGAAGATACCGACGCGGCCGCCGAGTTCAATGTCCATGCCCGGGCGCTTAAACGGCGCAGTGGCATAGGTCACCGCGGCGCTGGACAGCATGAAGGTCTTACCCCAGCGACGGCCACACCGGACCGCATGCAGCTGACCTTCCCAGGAATCAGACCAGACCTTTAACTGCCCGTCATGCAGCGTCGGGAGGTAAATGTCAGCCATATCATCTTCCAGGTATCGGCAGGGTGTTGTGTACGACGATCGCGTTGTCGCTGTCGCCGTCCTTCATGATGTCGATTTCCATTTCCACTTTCTCAGTGGCGCGTTCGCGGTAGGCGGCATCGACCCGAAGCTTCTCTATCGAGCCTTTGGTGTACTCCAGCGACTCGATGCGCTGCGTGTTACGGTGCATAGCCTTTTCAGCAGAGGAAATCAGCGAGTGGAGGTCCTTCGCTTTGTCATCATCGGCCAGCTCCAGCTCAGCCTGCCAGCGCCCGATGTTCTCCGCCGCCGTCAGGTTGGCCGCGCGCAGCCAGAAAAGCTCATCGTCGAGCGTGAGCAGCTTCGCGTCTTCAGTGATTGCGTCAGAGAGCAGCATCCTGCGACCGTAGCCGCCGTGCTTTAATGCATTCTGGTTGCCAGGCTGGAAGGCGTTCGTCGGTGGTGCTGTGCGTGACCCGCGTATCGGTTTCGCGTCTCGGGAGTTTTTGGTGCTGCCTGTTTCACGGTCGGATTTTTTCTCCTTCCCGGATTTACTGGCCTCGCCCTTTCCCTTTTGCGAATTCGCATTTTTTTTCGCAGCTTCTTTCTGCGATTTCGCACCATACGACGTTACTTTGATGTAGCGTTTCGCAGATGCGTAATTCAGTCCCTGAGCCTGGCACCAGTCTTTGGGGGAAATACCTGTTTTGGCATGCTCGGCGAGGAACTGGTCTTGCAGTGCTCCCCAGTCCGGTTTTGCCATAATACTTACCTCACGTTGACATTATCGAAGCCCCTCAGTGAAGGGCTCCTGTAATGCCGAGATCAGCCAATAAGTAATTCCGGCTGCGTTACCTGCATGATGTGCTCATGTTCGAGCTCCAGGACGCGCTTCTCTTTCTTCCGCTCGTTCATCAAACGGCTTCCGATCGTGCCTTTCAGCTTTGAGCGCGTTTCTTTGATCGCGTAGCGATGCTGCAATTCCTCACCCATCGCCATGCGCCGGTTTAGCTGCTCGGCCATCCAGTTGAAGGCATTGATGTAACACTCCTTCACTGCGGCAGCTGTTTTGCCAGTGAATCCCATCACTAGCATCATGCATCCGTCGCGGGTGATGTTATACATAGGCTGAACATCGCCATTTTTATCAATGAAATCAATGGGCGCAAAATTGCGCTGGGTGAAGTCATCGGAGCATTTCAGGTTACGTATGGCACGCAAAACGTCTTTGTGTCGCTTGCCAAAGTAATCCGCCACCTTGAGTGATGTGGTGATTATCTTGTTGTCGAGGGTCGTGACCATTTCGCGGAAGTCGAATGCCGGAATAACTGATGGATTATTCATAGCGTGTGCCTTTCTTTGAGATGAACCTTTGCCGCATAGGAAATCAGCCCGTCGAGGCTCGCCAGCACTAACTGACTTCCTCAAAGGCTCATTTCAAAGGGTTGTGGTTCGACGTTGTTGGAATGCGCTGCGGTGCGCGGTGAAATGCGGATACAAAAAAGCCCCAGCGGTATGCCGAGGCTTGTAATTTTTTCGCTTCTTCAGCGAGTACTTTCAATGTGCGGATGTTCAGATGCAACTTACACACCTACTGAAAACCTACCACCAAAGTGCCAACTTTAGCAATCTATTTTAGACACTGATGTTTGATGTAGTCCTGCATGCCGAGAATCATTTTGTCAGCGGTTGCGATCCCGTCCCGGTGATCGAAATAATTCCGTCTAGCGTCTGGAGTAAGTTCGGGGGATCCTGCATCATCCACGCCGGTGGCGGAGGTGGCTTTTGGCACTCCAGGGCAGGTTGCGGCGATGCGCAGCCGTTTAGCGCCAGAATCGACATCCCGACGCAAATCGTTAATGGTCTTTTTCGCATCGGACAATTCCTTCGTGTATTTGGCATCCAGCGCAGCAACATCACGCTGCCGGGCTGTCATGTCGGTGATGGTTGCGTTAGCCAGGTTGAGATTTTTGGTGGCCTTATCTCGCTGGTCTTTGTAGGTGATGGCGTTGTCGCGATAGCGATTCACGGAGAATGCCAGCACGCCGATTAACGCTATCACCAGCAACTGCAACCAGTAACGCCTTACCAATGCGCCAATCACGATTGATCTCCAACATAACCAATGTGTAATGACTTTTTGGCGGTAAGGTAGGCGTTCCTTGCTTCAATCTCATTTTCAAAGTAACCAAGATGCAAACGCTTACCAGTTCCAGGCTCATTTATGGTGGCAATATACTTATTGATACGTTTATGAAAGCTATAGCCCTTTGCATTCTTCCTGTTTTGCGCGTTGACAGAGCGGCTGACATCTCTTAGGTTTTTCGGATCATTGTTGGTCCTATGCCCATCAATATGGTCAACCTCACCTTTTGGTAGAAACCCATTATGCAAGAAGAAAACCACCACGTGCGCTGATAATCGCGCACCGCGGAACTTACCAGCGTAATAACCTGAACGTGTTACTGTCATAAATGCTGGGTCCCCAGCTTTAATCTTCGCGCCAGGCGATTTCTTCCATACAAGACCGCTTGGTGAACTCTTATTTATTTCAAGGTAATCAGAAAGTTCTTTCACAAAACACCTCAATTCCCAAGAAATAAAGCGCGCTCCGCCTCACGCCGACGGGTCAACCCATTCAAAACTTTACCGCCAGCTTTATTCCAGCGAAGAAACTCATCGGCAGCACCTTTGATATCGCCTGCGTTAAGCTTTTTCAGCAGCGTTGATGTCGAAAGCGCCCGCGATCCGACGTTGTAAGCGAACGAGACCAGCGCATCAAACTGGCCCTTTGTCAGTTTCACTCTGACCAACTTCAGCACATCGTTTTCATAGCTCACCAGCCCCGTTTTGAGCAACCTGTCAGCCGTTTCCTGGTCGATGGTCATTCCGGGCTTTACTGGCTTGCCATCTATCGGGTGAGTCCAGCCGTATCCGATGGTCCACGGATCGCCACCAGTTCCGGGGTCAGGATATGCAGTGAGCCTACAGCCTTCGAACTGCTTAATCAGGCGAATACCATTTTCACTGGTGATCATCGTTCACTCCTGCCCGTTTTTTAAGTGCGCTGATAGCGATTTCTCGCAGCTTGTCTACGCCAACGAATCCAATCACACCACCGACGAACGGTGATATCGATACCGGAAGGCCAACCACATCAAGCGCACTGGTGATACATAAAGAAAGAGCGCCACAAAGGACGCCCTCAAGCCATTTATTCTTACGGCTAGCGCCGTCGTATATCAGACGACCATAAGCAATGAGTCCTGCCATTGACGCCCCCAGAATCTGGGGCCACGCATTTTTGAGTCCGGTCAAAACCGCAGCCCAGAATTCAGGGTTCTTGTCATTCATTTTCATAGCCTCACCTCGCATAGTTAGCGGGTGCTGTGTGTGATGAAAGGGTCAGGCCCTCGGGCTGGATTTAACAACGAAGCATGTCGATGATGATTCCCGGGGCCTGAAATAGAAAAAGCCAGCACGATGGCTGGCAATATGAGGGTGGTGCGTTGAGCTTTCGCTCTTATGGTCCTGGTAGGAATTTGGTGCAATAAAAAAGCCCCGACATTTCTGCCAGGGCCTTTTTCGTTGGGTGGGTTAACCACGCCTCTTTAGCATGAGAACTCTTGCAAACCTCTCAGCCTGCGACGGTTGGAGTACCAGACGATGCGTCGAAGATACCAACTAGGCGGTTCAGTGGTGAGCGCCGCCTCGCTTATCTCACCGCCAACGAAGTCAGTAACCCATCGTTAGAATCGAGATTAAACAAAAATCGCCACTTTGTAAAGTGTAATTTTCTAGATAAATCCTATTTCATAGAAAATATTCACTACTGCGTGACTTTGTTCAACATCCGGTTTGCGTATTCCTCCTGTTTAATGCACTCGCCTACTAGGCTTTCGAAGAAATCCCTGTAAGACCTGCGCCACGTGGTTTCAGGTATATCCATCACCGTCGCGCAGATGTATTTACGGACACTATCCGGTAGCAATCTTGCATATCCACGCCCATTACACCGGCCGCACGTTTTATAGACTGGTACGCCGCCTTGTAGAATAGTTTTCTCTTTATCAAGTACCACGCCCTTCCCATTGCACTGGCATGCATTAGTCAGCACACCCTTCCCTTTGCATTTGTGGCAAAGCACCTTAACCGTTTCTCGTCTTTCCTCAAGATTAGTCCTGCCGATATGCTTCATCGTCATCACCTGCGCTTCGACGAATTTATTACCCTGGCAGCAGTCACACATTCTGGTGCTGGCGGCGCTGCGTGCGTAGTCAGCAAAGGCGAACGTTGCGAGTACTTGCATTACTTTCAGCTTAATATCTGTCTCGAGCTTGCGTAAGGCTGCAACCTTGTCGCACTGCTCCATTGCATATTGAGTTAAAAGTCCGATCGCCCGGTCACGGTCATAGTCGCTGATATCCATCTTGCCGAGGAAAGCGCTAAACCCGAGAGCGGCGCGTGTTTGTGTCATGCCAATCGCCGCCATGATGTCAGTTCCGGTCAAAGAGTCTGACGCCGTGGCGCGTGGAGAGTCGCTAATCATCGTTGACTTCGCAAAGTGATATTTCACTGTATTTTCGAGATTCATGCTTCTGCTCCTGATGTTTTATAGCGACTGATGTAATTGCGTAATATCCGGTAGTCAGTGGCGAATGAGCCCGGTCGACGATAGATGCGTAACCGAGTCCAGCGCAGACGAAGGTGATCAGCAAAGTAGGATTCGAATGTCATGCACCCTCCAGTTTCTTTTCCATTTCACGACATTTACGCCGGTACTCATCGCGGATCCGGATGAAGTCTTCGCGCCGGTATCGGGTCATTTCATGCGGACCATTCAGCCAGTCAACCAACTCCTGTCCAAATCGCTCAACCAGAGTTGCTTCATATTGCTGGGCTACCGTTGCGGCCTTAGCTCCGTGTTTTGCCGATCCGGCGTTACATGATTTGCATTGCCGGTAAGCATTTCGCTCTTCAAACCGCAGTTCAGGGAAACCGCCAACGGTCTTAAAATGCCCACAATCCCACTGTCCGCCGTGCAGGTCTGGCGGATTTGTTTCTCCGCAGCTGATACATGGCTGGTCATGGTCACGAAGACGAATGAACTTGTTGAAGGCTTGCTGGGCTTGGGCTTTGAAGTAACTATCTGGCTTGAGGGCTAACTTGCGGATTTTTAGGGATCGTCTTTCTTGCTGGGCTTCTTTATTTCTCTGTTGCTCCTTCTTAACTTTATCCTTTTCTCTGAGCATTATTCCGTATTCAGCACCATGTTCCGGGCAACACCACCATTCGTTTGGGAATTGGTGGTGAAACCACTCACGGCATATTTTGCACCGTCGCCTCGGTTGCTTAGCCATGCTATTTCCTCATTCATCTATGCTTCAACTTTCCAGCATTTAGGGCAGAATTTATGGATGAAATACCAATTACCACCTATCTGATCGGTGTAGAAAACATGGTGGTGCTCACACCAGTTGTGCCGACATAATCTCTGTTGAAGTCCAATGATCAGTTGGTCACAAAATGACAATGGTTCTAATTTTTCCTGAATTAGCGTCATGCCTTCCTCCTCAGAAGAATGACTGTAATCGGTTGAGTATTGCCGGGTCGGTTGTCCCGGCGAATACGTGTTTTATGGCGGCGTTAATCAGCGAGCTGTAACAGCGCTCGAACTCTTCCTGATCCATTGATGCGAATGCCAGGCTCTTGGCTCTCACCTTTGTTCCCCCGCGTATCGTCGTAACCACGTCATAGAATCCGGCGAGAATGGTTAAATTCTTCCGGAACTCTTCTTTCTGCGTGTGTTCGTCTGAGCATTCGTAACCAGTGTTTTCTGATGTCCAGTGGTCATAACAGAACTGGAAGAATGCAAAGGCTTTGCGATGATGCGCGGGGTTTCTGGTGAGTTTGATTTCGGCTACGTAGGTCTCGCCGTTTTTGAATCGCTGGAGTCGTTCGAGGTCTGTTTCGTTTGCTGGAGAGAATACGCCGCCCGGGTGTTTAACCAGGTCGATTTGCAATAATTACCTCCTGCCAGCAGAAGAAAAAAGACGCCATAAATCAGATGGTCGACTATGGCCACTTACATGACGATAGAATTCATCTCGATGGTGTTGCCATTCTTTCAGGAGGTCTGGCTCTCTATCTCGACGTAGCTCTTTGCATTTTTCTTCCAGCCACTTTTCCTGCTGATCAACTGTCATGATTAAACTCCTGCGCGGCTTTGCGCTCTGCTGCGGATTTAGCCACGTATAAACCTCTTAAATTTTGCAATCAGCGAGATGCAATCATGCCTCATCTCGACAAAGTAAACGTCGCTTGATTTCCATGGCAAGGTATTAACATAGTCATTCGTGCAGATATTGTGCTCTTTCACATAATTGCTCCAAGCATCCGTAACCGATGCACCCTCTGCCTTGACCAGAAAATTACCGGGGTAGATAGCGCTGGTAACCAACCACCTCCCACGCCTGAATAATATTCTTGGCTTAGCCACTGATAGCACTCCATGCCAGATTGATTAATGATTCCCAGGCGATGTAAATCCTGATTCCTGCAGCCACACCAAACCCGATTATCATGGAGTAAAGTAGAGCATCGCACTTGGACATCACTTCACCTCCTGCTGCGGTGCTGCTGCCAGTAACGCTGCCCATATATCACTCATGCATCTGGTTTCGTGATATGCCTCCCATGCTGCGTCATCCATTGCACAGGTAATCTCCTTAGGAACCATCACGTAGCCAGAAGGAGCAAGGTAGCGAACCTCGACCGAGCGATCAGGTTCAAATGCCATGTCAATGCCGATTACCGGAGAGTTGCCCGCCTCATAAGCAACACGCAGCCAGTGGTAAAATGCCTCAGTGGTTACGCAACCACAATCGACGTCTATCGGCTCATTTTGCTGTGATAGCCATTGGTCGAATGGCAACTTGCAATCGGCCTTTTCGTTGTCATCACCGGAATGGTCTACCATGTCGAGGTGTTGCTCGGTATGGTTGCCAGCCTGAAGCATGGCGGCGCGGCAGGCGTTCCAGCCCTCCACGTATGCGCATTCCGCCTGATAATCCTCATCATATGTTCCGCCATACTGACTCTCGTCAGGGTCCGCCATTACCTCTGGCACTACCGGCGCTGGTTGGGCGGTGACGTTGGCAAGGGCAGCACGCAAACCGGTCTTAATTTCCTCTACCTCATCAGCGCCTAGCGATGCATCTGACAGTGCGTGATGGAATGCGTAAGCCATGTCGTCGTTGACTGCCACAGGCGCATTACCAAATACAGAAATCACCCCATCAATAACCTTCACAGCATCAGCCATTGCGTAGCCTAGGTTACCGCCGTCGCTTTGTGCTGCTGCTTTACTGAGTATTTCGCTTATCTGGTGCAGGCGCTCGAGTGATACAGGACCGTGCGCCGGGTGGTTGTTAGTTGTCATGGGTTAGTCCTCGAAGATTTCTGATGCCATCAGCAATATCCACCAACGTTTCTGAATAATCTCGCTGTGCGTCATTACCAAATTCAAACGACCCGGTATGTGGGTCATGCCATCCGTGTTCGCTGTCGTAGGCTTCGCGTTGCTTATCAACCCAATTTGCAGCAGCAGATAAACCATCAAAAAATGATTCCCCAACTGGCATGAACGACAGGTCAGCGAAGAACTCACCGAAACCAAAACTAATGGAATACACCATCCTACCGTGTGGTTTTTTGCTTGGGCTTGTGACATCGTTCATTGCAAAACTTGAGGTAAATTCGTCCACCACAGCCTGCGGCGCTGACGGCTTATCAGTCCATGGAATGCAAATCAGGTCGAAGTCTCGTGCCATTGTTCCGTGTATTGCCATTGCATATCCGTGTTTTCTGGCTATCTCTGCCAGGTCGGGATAAAGCGAGCAATAAACTGGCGCCAAATTTGCTGGTTTCATTTCACTCCCCCTTCACGCCAATTCCAGCGGCGCGGAGTGCTTCTATGAAAATATCAAGCCCCTGATTAAATCCGATAGCCTCATAAAACTGTTTTGTGTGCATGTCCGGTGAATTGCGATATTGGGGCAGCGTCACTGTCCGCGCCTCCAGTTCTGCTATGCGACGACTTCCATCAGCAATAACGCCTTCGTAATACTCACGTTGTTCTGCTATGCGCTTCTCTGCGGCTTCCAGCTCATCCAGCAGCGGTGCTCTTGCAGCCAGTACGGCAAAGAACAGCTGGTCTTTGATATATGGGCCTGTCTTATCTGGATGGAATTCTCGCTTAAACCAATCCTCAAACCAGTCGCGATCGGATGTTCTGCGCAACTCCTGTTTGTTGATGTTGCTCATTTGGCGGCCTCCTGGCGAAGTTGGGCGGCGAACTCTTCGAGAAACTCTTCTGCATATTCTCCAGATAAGCCATCAGCGGCTGGCAGCGTGGAGTTTGCCAGTTCTTCTTTGGTGTACAGAATCATGCGCACCACGTCGTAGACTTCAGACAGCGGCTTATCAACGAAACCATGGTTGAAAGCGGCGGCGAGACGACTGGCGGCATAGTTGATACCTTCGTTTCTGGCCTGCGCCCGCACTTCCGCAAGGAAAGCGTCGGTGGCTGGACATTCCTTCCTGATAGCCACCTCGGCCTCTTTTCTGGTAAGAAATCCACTATTCCCGCCATTGCTGACCATATTGCTTTCGAACCATTCATGCAGTTCACCAACGGAAATATCATCCGGTATTGCAGCCCCGGCCTCGTCGGTGGTACCTTCCAGCCATTCTCGAGCTGCAGCTTGATATCCATGGGAAAGACATACCAGAGCCGCCTGAGCACCAAGCATCGTTTTGTGGAACATCCATGAAGTATTTAGTTCACGAGATGCTCCGTTTAGCAGATACGCATTCTCCGCCGCCAGCTCCCTGCACTTGCTCTCGGCGTTAGCGAGCTGTACTGCAAGGTCTGTGAGCTTCAGTTCAAGATTGTGAATAGTCGCGTCTGCTGCCCGGAACTCGCGTTTGGACTCGGATAGATTTGATTCGAATTCACTAAATTTACGCACCAGATACTGCGCATTACTCTCGTTGACTTTCATGTCTCCGGGCAGACATTTGCCACGGAGAAAACCTTCCATTTCGTATACGGTCATAATTCTACCCTCATAAAAAAGGCCCGCGATGCGAGCCTGTTAATCGATGTTTTTGCGTATCGCATAAAAAAGGCCGACTATCACGGCCACGCTTGCAGATAGCTCTGCTATGTAGGCTTCAGTCATGCGCGATTTCCTCTGCCGGTAAACCAATCGAGCGCCTTTACAATGAGTGGGTTTTCCCACCATTCATCAATCCAGCGACGTTCGTTTTTGTCTCGATAAAACTCTGGCCCGCAGCAGTCATGCCATGACATGAAAACACAGGTTCCGTCCTCAAGGCGCAAACGGTAGGTTGGATACATGCAGATAATTCCGTTAGGTATTCGAATGCAGCTCATGCTCGCTTCACTCCGAATGTCTTAACCAGTGCCGACTCCATGCGACCTACACAGGCGCGTATACGGGCTATCTCCGTCTCTGGAAACATGCTTGATGCCATCTGCTCCAGTGCGCCTTTAAGTGGCTTGCTCTCAACCTTTTCGATACGTGCTAACGCAAAGGCTTTGAGTGACTGCTTGATGCTGCGACCGTCTACGCGAGCACATGCGCGGCATAGTTCTGCGTGGAGGATGGTTTCTGGGAATTCCGGGTATTGAGTTTCGATAATTTCTCTAGTGTTACGTGCTTCTTTCATGTTCGTCACCTTACGTTGTTGCTTGCCCATACCTCGTCATATTCCGACTGCGGCATATTGGCGATGTAGCTAAATGGAGATGCTGTTTCGGTTGGTAAAAACTGGTGTGATGCAGGGTCGAGATACAGCGGGATCCCACCTTCCCATCCCTCGCCGTTACGCTGCTTTTCTAGCATCAGGACAGATGCTGGCGCGCCCAGCGCTTTGCGTTCCTTATCGTCCAGTTCCTCACCCTGCTGCTCTTTCTGAATGGCCTTCTCACGAACCTTGTTTCGCCAGATGATGAACAGGTTATCGGTGAGGTCGGTGATCGAACCTGAACCCTTAACATCCATCTTGCCGGTAGGCTTCTCCTCGCTGTCTCCCTTGCGGCTATGAGTGACGAGCAGGACGTGAGTATTGGTTTTGTTCTTGAAGTCACATAGCGCATCTACGAAGGCTTTCTGGCCGTTATAATCGTCATCCCATATTCCGCATTTCATCAGGCTGTCGATGATGAACAGCTCGATGCCGTAGCGCTTCCAGGCGTAGGTGAATATTTCGATCAGCCGATCAGCCTTTGCGGTTCCCGTCAGGCCAAATAGCCATAGCCGGTCATCGTAAAATTTGAAGGCAGATTCAATTTCAAGTTGCGGGGGAAGTTTCAGGCAAGTTGATTGTCTGGTAAGGCGTTTAAGTAAAATTCCGGGCTTAATCTCCAGCGAGGCGATGCAGGTCTTAACCCCCTGCCTCATGGCTTCCAGAGCCACATGCCCAACTACTTCAGTCTTTCCGTGTCCGTTAACGCCGTTAACCAGTGACAACTCAGCCTGGCGGAAGGCGAAATTGTGATTCAGGCATTCCCACGGGCTGTAAAACAGGCTTTGCTCTTTTCCGTAGAAGGCGTTGATAGTGTCCTGATAAAACTCTCTGGCACTGTAAAGTTCCTCCGGGTCGAAAAATGATGCCCGTTCAAGATATCCAACGATGTCGTCTGAAGAGATTCCAGCCATCAGACATTCGTTGATGTCTTTGTGGGGCAGTTTTACCAGCCGGCAGCGGTGTTCACCGAGACGAGTTGCAATCTCTCTGGCGGCAGCCTGTCCTACTTCGTCGCTGTCCATGCTGATCCAGATTTCGTCGAACCGGTCGAGGTTGTGATACTCGAACTCTATCCACTGCTGTTTTGCACCCTTCCCCCCACCGAACGGAACGGACAACGCTGGGAACCCGTACTGGTGGTAACTCATGCAGTCGATTTCACCTTCGCAGAGGATAACGATTCGCATGTTGTTCGGGATGGCCTGCCAGCCATACAGACACGGCTCACAATCACCCTCAGCCATGATGACCTTCTTCCCGTCAGGCCGTTCGGTGCTGATGCGCTTAACCTGCAACAACTCACCGTCACGTTTGTAGGGAAATGCTAGTGCTTCCAGTTCACGCTCTCCATTCCAGACCTTAGCCGAAGCAACTTCGTACAGCTTCGCCGTCTCTGCGGAGATCCCACGAGTGGCAAGATATTCGATGTGCTTTTCGGTTTTGGTGAGGTAACGGGCTACTTTCTTGCGGTCTGGTCGGGAGAATTTCTTTTGCTGTTTTGCTGAGAAGTGGTGATCGTCGTCCTTGATGCCCAAAAACTCTTTGGCTTCTGTCATCGCCTGGTGCAACCCGCAATCCCTGACGGCTACCCAGAGGTCCAGCAGATCGCCAGCGGTTCCCTCTGCAAAGTCAGACCATACTTTCTTCCCTGCCAGGTTAACCTTGAGACTCTTCCCTGACTCCCCGTTGATACTGCCAGCCACCCATTCGTGGCTCTCTCGCTTACCGTTCGGCAGCAGGTATTTCGCTACCCTTTCGACCTGATTCCATAGCAGGTCACTCAATTCGCTTGGCGTCATGATGCCCTCAAATCAAACTTATTGAACCAGTACCGGACAAATCCATCGCTCAGTAAGCCGTGGTTGTAACCGGCAATCAGCAATGCCTTGACCCGTGATTTCATCGTCACCTCAGTAGTAAACGTATCCGCTCTTACTGACGGTCACGGCTGGCTTCTGGCCTGATGATTCAGGATCTGCTGATGGCTTCTCGTCCTCCCACCGCTTGCCGTTCAGGTAGGTGGTCGGGTGAAGCTTGTCGAAGCCGAACTGTTTTCCGATTCGGGAAGCAATATCACCTGCAAGGAACATTGCGAACTGCTCAGGGGTTCCCCCGTTAGCGCGACGCCACTCCTGGTACTGAGTCCTGAATGCTGACTTGGATTTTTTCTTTTCCAGTTTACGCATTCCTGCAAGCCAGAAAATCGACTCGAATGCTTCGTCAGTGGCCTGGTGTTTGTTTGTAGGCTGAGATGGTTTTTCCTGCATCGCCTGAACTTGTTCGGGCAATATGTTTTTAATGTCTTTCTTGTCTTTTGTAATATTGTCTTTTGTGGTTAGCAACTTCTGCTTAATGCATTTAGCGGATTCTGCTAAGGTTTTCTTAGCAGGTTTAGCTAATGTTTTGCGGAATCCGTTATTTTTTGTTTGCCACTCGGAAATGTTGGTATTCATTCCCACTTTCCGCCCTTCCTGAATCAGGACTTTCCTTCTGATAAGGTTGTTTTTCGCGGCTGAGCAGTGGGTGTAATGTTTATCAATCATCTCCTCGAATTGCTCATTGCTGACCCAGTCTAATTTCTTGTTAAAGCCGTATGTCTTGCGCCAGACAGCCATCAGGATGCACAGCTCTGTCTCCGGCAGCCCTGAGCACATGGTTGCATCAAGAAGTTCATTGGCAAGGCGCGAATAACCATCTTCGAGTTGCGCCACTTTCTTCTCCGCCGGGGATCTGCTATCCCCGAAGTTTGCATAAGCTACGTTACTCATGGCTAACCTCCGATTTTTTGTGCTTGTTTAAAATCTCCCGCAATGGTGCGGCGATTGCAGGATTTACTTGCTGATAGAACTGGTCACGAAGCACATCTTTTCGGTGATTAACGCGTTTATTTTCCTGCTGCTTTCGCATATAATTACTCCTGTGAATTGATCCAGTTATTCGGCTAGAATTTCATGGTGATTTGATCTGAATCCTCGACCTCGACCGTCGGGGATTTTTTCTTTGTGAGCACCGCAGCTACTTCTCTTGCCAACCGCGCCATATCGTCATCAACGACACCCCATTCCAGAACTGCCAGAAGCATTGCCATCTTCGGCAGCCAGCTTTCTTTCCAGCGGGTTATCTGCGCTTTATCGACGCCGATCTCTTTAGCTACGTTGCTTCCACCTTTCATAGCGATACGGTTAAGCAACCAGGACTCAATGCGACGGGCATTGACCTTGTTGCGGTTAATTGAGTTTTCCATTTGTTAAATTCCTAGAGTGTTAAATAGTTAAAGGCCATGCGCAGACACGCATAGCCATAAGACTTGTTGTTTTGAATCGCCCTTTTTCAGGGCTTAGATGTGATAAGAGCGGTGTTACTTAAGCGGCGTTCGCTTTGCTTGCTTTCCTAACAGGCGGGAAGGCAATTGCTTCCTTTGTCACTGGCTTAGGGAAGCGAAATTTCAGTGAGGCATTGGCGATATCGCGAGCTTTCTTTGGGGAAGCGCCACGATATCCGTATGCCAGCTGGTCAAGGTTTCCAGGAGTGGTATTGGCAAGCGTTGCGAGCTTTTCCCAATCCTCTTTGGAAGCCTGTTTTCGCCAGCGCAACAGATCATTCATCTGTTCAAATTGAGTTACGTTGGTTTCCATATGTGCTCCCGTTGCTAATGCACAAAACAAATATTAGCTTAGCGCTAAATTTAAAGCAAGAGAGAGTTTAGCTCCATGCATATTTATCGTCATGCTAAAAAGTGGGATTATTTAGGCATGGACATAAAAGACATCCGGCGGACCAACCTCCGCTACCAGCAGAACCTGGCTATTAAGCAGGGGTTATCAAAAGCAGACTTTGCAGAAAAGGTCGGCTCATCTGCATCTACGATTAGCCAGATCCTTGGCTCCAATGCGGTGAGAAACCTTGGTGATGACCTTGCCAGAAAGATTGAATCTCAGCTTGGCTTAAGTCATGGCTGGCTTGACCAGCAACACCCTGAGACCACTTCAGAAACCGGTGAAGCCAGAATCATAGGCGATATCGAACCTTGGGATAGTGAAACTACCCTTGATGATGACGAGGTGGAGGTTCCGTTCCTAAAAGAGGTGCAGCTGGCTGCAGGGGCTGGTAGTGCTTTCCGAGAAGACCATAATGGATTTAAGTTGAGATTCGCGAAATCTACCCTCAGAAAATTGAACGTCCAGTTTGATAATGCGGTTTGCGTAGAAGTCATCGGAAACAGCATGGAACCTGTTTTACCAAACGGTTCAACTGTCGGCGTGGATATGGGTTGTCGATGCATTAAAGATGGCAAGATGTACGCTATTGATTACGGCGATCTTCTAAGAGTTAAGTTGCTTTATGAAATGCCAGGCGGAATGGTGCGGATTCGAAGCTATAACGATGATGAGCATCCAGAAGAACTTAGGCCAATTGACGACATCAGAGTGATCGGTAGAGTTTTCTGGTCATCCGTAACCTACTAAACCTGCATCCATCTGAAAATTAACCCGCTCCGGCGGGTTTTTTTACGCCCTCAAAAAGTATTTTCCCTCAAAGCTAAAATTATTTTCCTTCATCTTTCATTAATTTAGCGTCAGGCGCTAATTTTTCAGCATATTTTAATTGCTATAAATTTAGCGTGATGCTAATTTTATCCCATCAGCAGGACGCACTACTCACCAGGACGGTGAAGCTCTTAAAAATCTGGCCCTGAAGAAGGGCAGCATTCAAAGCAGAAAGCTTTGGGGTGAACGCAGAAGCTAACCTTCTCGGCGGAGGCGCTTGGCAATGAGTACGCGACCGGAGTTAGTCGCCCGGCTGTGTTCACCACCAAAGCTAACTGACAGGAGATCCAAAATGGATGCACAAGCACGCCGCCGCGAACGCCGCGCAGAGAAACAGGCCGAATGGAATGCTGCTAATCCCCTGTTAGTTGGGGTAAGCGCCAAGCCAGAGAGCTCAAGATCCATTAAATTCAAGCGTTCTGTAAATCGTATTGGTAAGGCTGTAGAGCCAATCAAAAACGAAATGGCTACGCAGATTCTTAAGGCTGCCGAATTCCATCAGGCTAACAGATTAAAGCTGGAGAGAAGAATGCATCTGAACTCTCAAAAAGACAGCAACCCGTTCGGCAACAAAATTCACGCGGTGCAGAAATCACGCGGCAAATCTACCCCGCTGATTTGATATCGCAATAGCAAAGATTCGGTTACGGCGCGTTAATTAACTTATGAGGTGTGTATGGCAGATAAAAAAACGGAGCCACTACTGCTTAACGTAGACGCCAGTGAGGTTCTTACTCAGTTCGGGGAGCTTTTGAAATTAGTCGAACTTCCAGCCAGTTCCTTTGAGGGAATTCCTGAGCATGTCGTCGAGCTGTTTTTTGACCGTGTCCGTGGCCTGATTGACAACATCGTCCTTAGTGATTTCTCGACCACAGTCAGCACAACTGACGCCGGTGAAATTTGTCTCAAAGTCAAAATCATCGGGCTGGTTGAACATCTCACTTCCGCAGTCAGGGCACACGGTCCGCATGGTTTGCATGAATATATCCTTTCTACTGTTGGGGAGATTAAAGAGTAAGCGATTTCTTGCTGTTGGGGAATAGCGGGAAAGCGCGCGCCGGGCGCGGATAAACATCCCGGCACTAACTGGAATGTTTTGGGATTGGATGAATGCGCAGGCTGATGCGCTACGGTGCGAAAGCGTAAAGACGGCATAGCCGACACCATGAGATTGAGTGAGAACTCAGCAAGCCGGAGATCAGCACCGGCCATCCAATCGCCAAAGCATTTCTCCCGCATCAGCGGGTAACGACAGAGGGTAAGGCGATGGAAGACGACGTTCAACGCATCGATTCAATGATAAATGTTCTGAAAAATATGAAGCAGGACATGAAGCGACAGCAGAAGTTGAGCTCCATAAATAGCTTAGAGCTGACTCCCAAGCAAGCTCAAAAGCGTAATGCTGACGCTGAGTGGATTGCCATGGAGCAGATTAAGCGCCGACATGAACTACATGCGCTTTCAGTTGAGCTTGGTTTCGCTGAGCGCCGTGCCAGTTACGACCCATTTGAATTAACCGACGGCTGGCACCGATTCAATCACAAGCCTCGTGAACCTCAATAGCCGCCTAACAAGCGGCTTTTTTCATACCTCAGCGGCTTCTCAGAGGACGCTCAGTTATGAATGGCGGCTATCCACCGCCTGTTAGCGCAGAGGTCTTTTAACGTTCAGCGGCGCGGCTTAAGCGCGGAGATGATTATGGCTAATCCAATCACAGTAGGTTTTTCTGGTCTGACTAAGCGCATTTTTGCTGGTCGTTCAAAGCCAAGCAAACTGGCACCCAGTTTTAGTGAGTTCACTGGTGAGAAATTTGATGTCACTGATGAGGCTCTCTTTGCGGTAGCTCACTTGCTCGTAGCTCGCGATGACATTCTCATATTTCCAGCAGCCGGCGGCAAAGAGATTCACCTCCGCGCCGACATCAAAGAAAAGCGGGAGGCATCATGACAGTCACCCACAACGGCAAGCAGTACACCGCCAAAAAGCTCAACGATAACGAGTGGCAGCTGACGTCGGTATCGAACCCGCGTGAAAAACTGGTGCTTAACCGCTGGCAGATGCATATCGCTGGCCTCCTGGAACAGGTTGAGGTGAAGGTATGATCAATCACGACATGCTTCGTGCAGCTCAGAACAAAGCGCTAATCGCCAGATTCATAGGTGATGGTTTGATGTGGATGTCGGCCTACAACGATATGAAGGCGGCAATTGGTTTTCCGTGGCACAGGAAATGATTATGGAATGGATTAAGTGCAGCGACAAACTTCCCGATGACGATGATTTTGTTTTGATTTGGCCTCTACCAGACTTTGGCGTTGAGTTACATGTCGGTCAGTATGGATGCTTTGGCAAAAAAGGTCACGGATGGTACGCACAGGTTTACGAGCATTACTCAGGCGTTGAATTCCATCCAATAGTTGTCACCCACTGGCAGCCTCTCCCAGAACCACCAACCGAATAATAAACCCCCCCCATTCCCCCTACTCGTCCGGCTATCGCAGACGGGAAGCGCACAACCAAATTTCAGGAGCCGATTATGGCTGCATATCTCGTTCAAGACCGTATCGAGGCGCAGAACTGGACGCGCCATTATCAGCAAATAGCCAGAGAAGAGCGTGAATCTGAACTGGCTGATGACCTTGAGAAAGGATTTCCTCAGAGCAAGCTGGAATCGTTGTGCGTTGACGAGCTGCAACGACGCGGGGCCAGCAAGAAGGCCATTTCTCGCGCGTTTGATGACGACGTCGAGTTTCAGGAAAAGGCAGCTGAATTTATTCGCTACATGGCAGAGGCAATTGCTCGCCACCAAACAGATATTGATGAGGGATAGTAACAATGAGCATCAGCATTGTTGAGTTCGTTAAACAACAGGAGCCGCTCTTTGTTGGCGCGGTTACTGACCAGTCAGTCACATGGGCTAAGGAAAGCCAGTTTGCAATACAGTATTTCCAGCGTAACGACTATCTAGCCAAGACTGCGCTATCAAACCCTACCAGCGCGCAGAACGCCATCATCAACGTTGCGGCGATCGGCATCACTCTTAACCCGGCAAGCAAGTTGGCGTATCTGGTGCCGCGCGACGGCATGGTGTGTCTTGATATCAGCTACATGGGTCTCCTCCATCTTGCACAGTCTACCGGTTCCATTAAGTGGGGCCAGTGCAAACTGGTGTATTCAAACGACACGTACGAATCAAACGGACTTGATACCGCCCCTACCCACAAATACAACGCATTCGGCGATCGCGGTGACGTAGTCGGCGGTTATTGCACAGTTAAAACGGCTGACGGCGATTACCTGACAGAAGAAATGAGCCTGGCAGAAATTAAGGCAACGGAAGCTACCAGCAAGGCCAAGAATGGCCCATGGAAGAACTTCTGGGAAGAGATGGCGCGTAAGACCATCGTTAAGCGGGCTAGCAAGTACTGGCCCCGTGCTGAGCGCCTAGATAACGCTATTCACGTCATCAACGAAGATGAAGGCGTTTACCAGGAGCCGGTTATGGCTCACAAGTCAGAGGAAGATATTCGCGAGGATGCCAGAAAGCAACAGCAAGAAATCATGGATAAAGCGCAATCGCTGTGTGAAGAAATGGCTCATGCCGAAACCATGGCAGATCTGAAGCTTCATTTTGCTGAAGCATACCGACTCACAGCAGGGATGAAGTTGCAGCAAAACATCCAGGCCATTTATTCAGAATGCAAAATCAAATTTGAGGAGGCCGCATAATGACCGCTCTTTACCAGATCGCTAACGACTTCGCCAAACTTACCGACTCAGATATGCCGCCTGAAATGATTGCTGACACTCTTGATGGTATTGAGTGGGAACTTGAGGAAAAGGTCGAGCAAATCCTTGCAGTTTGCAAAAACGAACTAGCTGATGCCGAGGCTCTCAAGGAAGAGGCCCGCCGACTTATAGAACGCGCAAAAGCATCTGAGAACCGCGTGGTTAGCCTTAAAGAATATGTCGCCAGATCACTTGAGACTGCCGGGAAGAAATCAATGAAAGCCGGATTGCATCAGGTAACTATTCGCGCCCCGTCAAAGTCCGTTGAAATCACCGACGTCAACGCCATCCCGCCTGACTTTGTCGAGTATGAAACGACAATCAAGCCTGACAAGCTGGCGATAAAGCACCAAATTGAGGCTGGAATTGATATCCCCGGCGCTCAGTTAAAAGTCGGTAAGCCATCACTAATCATCAAATAACAGGTGCTTCCAATGAGCGAACTTTGGCAACCATGGGAGAACCTGTTCCTGCATGAAGTTGGCAGAACAATGCCGGTTCAGGTTATCGCAGAAAAGCTTGAGCGCTCCGAATCGGCAGTCACTCGCCAGGCATCACGTATCGGCGCACCACTCATCAGCAAGATGACCGGCAGACCATGGACGGCAGCCGAGCTTCATCTCTTTGGTCGGTTCTCAGAGGAAGAGATAGCCACGGCAACCGGTCGCTCCATTTACTCAGTCAGAAGCAAGCGTGACGCACTGGCCCGCTCCGGAGGATTAACTATGCGCGAATGGTCAACGGAAGAGTTAGCAATACTCATGCGCTACACCAACGCAGAAGTAGCCGAGATTACCGGTAGGAGTATCGAAGAGGTCGGAGATAAGCGGCTGGCTGTGAATATTGAGCGTAATGGATGGGATAACAGGGATCCAGAGCGGGAGGAAGCATGAGTGACTTTGGAGGATCAACAACACCACAGGATGAAAAGGATTGCTGGCAGACGCCATTGTGGGTATTCGACGCGCTGGATATTGAGTTTGGCTTCTGGCTTGATGCTGCTGCAAGCGATCGCAATGCGCTGTGTGCACGCTATTTAACTGAGAGAGATGATTCCCTGAATCGTGAATGGGAGTCATACGGCGCAATCTGGTGTAACCCTCCCTATTCCGATATCTCTCCTTGGGTAGCAAAGGCCGCCGAGCAGTGTGCTGAACAACGACAACCGGTAGTGATGTTGCTTCCTGCGGATATCTCGACAGGCTGGTTCAGTTCGGCAATGCAGTCCGCTGACGAATTACGACTGATTACTGACGGTCGTATTAGCTTCGTGCCAGTTACTGACGGCGGTAAGCGCAAGAGCAATCCAAAGGGATCGGTTCTGTTTATCTGGAGACCATTCATCAAACCACGACGCATTATCACTTCCGTTTCGCTGGCAGAGCTAAAGCGGATCGGCGCAAGGGAGGCGGCATGACGCCAGAGCAAAACAACGTAGTGAGAGCTCAGGGATGTAAGTGCGTGGCAGAGATTCAGCAGGCACTGAAATGCAGGCCTAAGCCGAAATGGAATGCAGGCCTAAGCCGAAATGGAATGCAGTCGTGCCGCCAATCATCAAGAAGCATCACCAGAAAATTGCGCCGCTGGGTATCAGCCTGGTGGCATTCGTTAGCAGCATCGGTCGGATGCAAGGACGGTACGGAGTAGAATCATGATTCATTTCCACGGGGGGCCGATTACACCTGACACCTGCGCGTTGAAGGCGTGGAAAGGCCGTCATGCGTTTATTTCGTTCGCTAATCCGGGTCAGATAAACCTAGCATCAGAAGTAACCCAGTCATTCGCTCTGGATAACGGCGCATTCAGCTTCTGGACGAAAAAGCGCGTTGTTAACTGGAATGACTACTACACGTTTGTAGGTCGCTGGATGAATCACCCTCGCTTTGCTTTTGCTGTTATCCCTGACGTGATCGGCGGGACCAGTGAAGAGAACGACGCACTTATAGCAGATTGGCCGCACGGGAAAGTGGTCGGAGCTCCTGTGTATCACTTCAACGAACCCGACGAGCGCTTCATACGCCTGTGCCATGAGTTCCCTAGGGTCTGTATTGGCTCGATGGGCGAGTACGATGCTAAGCGCCCCCGCTCTTGTCGGGCAAAACTTCGCGACCTGATTCAGCACGTTGTCGATAAGAATGGTTACCCTATAACAAAGCTTCATGGACTCCGCATGCTGAACGCCGATATCTTTCGCCACATCCCACTGTCGTCGGCTGACAGCACGAACGTCGCTCGAAACATCGGTATCGACAAAGCATGGGATAAATCAGCATACGCTCCGGCCAGTAAAGAGACACGCGCCGCGGTACTCGTGGAGAGGATAGAAGCCTATAACAGCGCAAGTTCCCTCGACTACGATGCAGAACGGGACAGATTTACCCCTCAGTTAGCATTTGAGGTATGACGCATGACGCTAACCAAACGAATCACAAGGTCGCTAATGCGGCCTTTTTATTTTCTCGCGTTCACCTTCAACCGAATTAACCGACAGTTCATGGAGCACTGATGAAAAGGTCATCACTCGCTATTGCTATCGCTCTTTCATCAATAGCATCAGTCAGACAATGGAGCGTTGCTGAAATATCTCCTGCTTTACGTATGGATGCCAGTTATCCAGTTGGTGGCGGGAAGACGGGTATTGCAGCAGCACGCCGAGCAGCCAAAAAACGCAGGAGAAGTCGAAAATGACATCAGAAATCATCGACCAGGCCAGCGCTCTCGAAGAGATGATGCGCGACCATGCTATTCAGGCTCACAGACTCAACCACTCAGCAGTATCAGCAACGCACTGTGAGGAATGCGGGGACAAGTTGCCGGAGGATCGCCGGAAAGCGTATCCGGGATGCACGATGTGTGTGGAGTGCCAGAGCAATATGGAATTACGTAAGAAGATTGGGGGGATGTGATGGATTACAGCAAGCTGAGCGACTTTGAGATAAACAAGCGCGTTGCCGACATCGCAATGAATGGAACATGGCACGTTAAACCATCTCATCCAGATAATGATACCGGTGGTTGGATATATGGTTCTAATGGCATCCAGACATACGACCTTCCTGACTACTGCAACAACCCATCAGACGCATGGCCGATCATTGAAAAATACAGAATTTCTTTCTTAGACCAATTAACCGAATGGTGTGTTGATGCGAAAGGTGTGAGTCCAGTATTTGAGGCCAATCCTTTACGAGGCGCAATGATTGTATTCCTCATGATGCAGGACTCAGCCAATGTTCAGGATAATCAAGCCTAATACCTGGTACGCCGACATGTTCGGTGAGCCATGCAAAATCCTCCGCGCCACTCATGAAGTCGTCCACTACACCCGGAAGAGTCGCCGTGGCATCGCCAGCATGATGCGCTTTCAAAACGAATTCGAGCCTCTCACCAAAGCAGAGGCCGAGCGTATCGAAGAAGAAATCGAAACAGCAGATCACATTAAACGCCTCCGCGCTATGCGGGCGGCATGAGGAGATATTATGAACTTAACGATTAAGCAGATTTACGAACTGGCATCTTTCTCCGGGCTGATGTGTAGCTCACCAGAAGAATCTCAGGTTGATGGTGAAACAGAGATCAGCATCGACAACGGCGTGATTCATGATGATGACGGCCAAGTTGAATATGAAGGGCTGCGAGCGTGCTGCGCAGATTATCCGGAAGAGGGCTACATCCGACTTGAAGACTGACGCAACTGATAGCCAGTTATGAGCTGGCTATTGGGTGCGAAAGCACTGCCACGTTATCCCCCATTTGCCCGGCCAATAGTGCCGGGTTCTTTTTGCCTGGCTTCCAGGTTCGATTTCCAAACGCGAGACCAAACCTATGCGAGAACTCCGAGACGACTCACTCATTGACATGAAGTTTATGATGGGAGATGCTGGTTTCACTGACCGGTACTTCTATAAACAAATCCAGAAGGGAAACCTCCCTCCTCCGATCAAGTACGGCAGGTCCTCACGCTGGCTTTATGCAGATTATCTCAAGTGGAAAAAACACGCTCTTCCCCCAGTTGAAAATGCATCGTGAATACCCTTTGCGGGCATAACAGCGGGCACAATTTTCTTCACATCAAAAATTCCCCATAAATCCCCTGCACTTATCGAATTCATTAGATGTCTGCAGGGGACACCATATATACTTCTCATGTTCATCCATTAATTAGCCAGGCGATAAAACGGCACATTCCTCACTGTTGCAGTAAGATTGTCGGACACCATTGTCTGCTTGGTAGCTATCCGCATCCCTACTTTTCTCAGCCTCAACACATCAGCGGCAATACGCTGGCTGCCAAACCAGAAAAGCCCATCCAGCGCAGTGACATCAAGGCCCGATTCAAGTGCCAGCTTCAGACGTTCGCGTGGTGCTTTTACTGTTTTAGCAATCTGCTGATATGGCGCTTCGCTTGAACCTGCAGGACTAATGCGCCGGATTCGATGCGACAGGCGGTACTGAAATTCATCCGGTATCCCACCGAGACTCGCTTTCAGGCTGTAAACACAGCCAAAGCGTTTGCCGTTAAAGATGACGTTTTTCTGACTAAGCTGCAGCTCTTCACGCACGCTGGCAATCAGTTGCGGGGTACGGAGTAATAACAGGCGGAAAGGCAACTCAAAACTGGTCACGTAGTCCACATTCAATAAAGCAATACGCAGACGCTCTTGCGGTCCCGCCTTCAATTCGCGACATTCAGTAATAACATCAGCCCACTGGCCGGTAAGGCGGGAACTCTCAGTCGCCTCAGTAAAGCTGTATTTTTCAGTCTCATAATCAATACGTTCAGTCACACGGAATTCCCTTCTGGCCACATCTCGGTATCGGTTGTTCACTTTACCAGCGACAAGATTGCTATGTCAGGAATCTTTGCTTAACCCGCCCAATATTTGCTTCATACCATCACACTAAGATGACGACAACTGACCGATCCGGCGCGTTTACCGGATCGGTACAGCGGCGTCATGTCAGACAACAAAACGATTGACCAACCCCTTCATGGTGACCGACAGATTGTCCAGCCGCTGGCTGTCGCTCGCGGCCTGAGAAACCAGCGCCGCATTTTGCTGCGTAACCTGCTCCATCGGTCGCAGAGCCTGGTTTATCTGGGTTACCCCTTGCGACTGTTCCGTCGCCACGCGCGCGATATCCGCAATATATTGCTTCATACTGGTGGTATTGTCCGCTGCCGCTTCCAGCGCGGTAGCTGATGCCGTGACCCGCTCAACGCCCTCACTAATTTTAACCATGTTCTGCGCAACCAGCTCGCGGATCTGGTTAGCTTCTTTGGCGCAACGCTGGGAAAGATTCCGCACTTCACTGGCCACAACCGCAAACCCCCTGCCCATCTCTCCTGCCCGCGCAGCTTCCACTGCCGCATTCAGCGCCAGTAAGTTAGTCTGAAACGAGATATCATCAATTGAGGTCACAATATTCGATATTTTCTCACTGGAAGCGCGAATATCCCCCATACTCTGGTTCGCCGCACTGGCAACGTTACTGGCCTGTCGGACCTCTTTTTCCAGCCTGATTGTCAGATGCTCCGCTTCGCGGGCATTATCCGCTGTTTGCGTAATCGCAGTTGATAGCTGCTCCATACTGGCCACGGCTTGTACTATTGATGCAGCCTGTTCATCTGTACGTTGAGCCAAATCCTGATTTCCCACCGTAATACTGCTGCTGGCATCGGACAAAACCACGGCGCCTTGTTTAATCTCCTGTACGATATGCTGAATACTTTCCAGCATCGTGTTATAGGCACGATTAAGTGAGGAAAGCTCATCTTTACCCGGCGTCGCCAGACGTTGAGTCAGATCGCCATTCATCCCCGCAATCTTGCGCAGCGTGTCGCTGAATTGGCGATGCATATTGATTGCGATGGCTCCAGCGAAGGTCAATGATGCCAGTAGCGCTAACAAGCTGACGACCATATATATTTGCCAGTTTTTTCGTGCATCCTGCGCGAGTTTTTCTGCATTCGCCAACAGAAGATTTGCCGTCACATTTTCTATCTGCCGCATCACTTCAATACGCTGGGTTTGTACTTTGAACCAGGTAGTAGGATCGACACCAAATCCACCGTTCTCGACATGATTAAACGCGGTTTCACGAAATGAGAGGGCTTTTGACGCTTCTGCAGATTGTAAGCGATTTTTCAACATGGCCGCCTGTTCCGGCGAGCTCAGGCGCAACGATTGTGCCAGCCAGACGTTCTGTTTACTGACGACATCACTGAGCTGATGTAACTGTCCGTCGGCGAAATGACCGGAGGAAAAGATATTTGATAACAGTGCCCGTTCAATACCCGCTTGTTCTTTCAAATTCAGCAGATTGTAGTAGGCGGCGAATGCGTTTGCCATTTCGCCAGAATCCGTCAACTGCCCCAACTTGCCGACAAAACTCAGCACATCAGCAATGACGTTGGTGTAAAACTTAACCACATCTGCGGCCGGAAGCCCCAACTGCGTGACATTTTCCCGGATGGTGGCGAGCGAAAGAATGTTTTTCTTAAACGCAGCGACAGAGGTAGCAACATCCCCTTCCGGTAATGCAGTATCGGACAACGAGCGCACGAATACCTCGATCTCGCGATCGGTCAAAGCCCGCTGTGCGTTTAACTCATCTTTAAACGTAGTCCCTGCAGCTCCCAGAAATCCGACACTCATTCCCCGTTCTTTTTGCAGTTCATGCACCACATTTCCGGCACTGCGTGCGAGCGCTGTCAGTTGGGCAATATTCTCCATCTGCCGTTCTGTCTCAATGCGCGTCAATATTCCTGAACCTGCAAACCAACACAACGCCAGTAATAGTGGTTGTAGCGCGATTATTAACTTCATTTTCATCGGCATTCGATAAACCCACCACATGCCACTTCCCTCCATTGTCCATATTTTCATTATGGTTATCGGCGTAAAGAAGCGGCTCTTTAAATTTGAGCAATGGGCAACTGTTTGTTTTTTAGATTAAATATTTACCAGAATAACTCTATTTAATTACTTTAATCAGAATAAAACGCTGACTAATGTGAATCTGCAAACCTATGCTCCATTTTATTAACTTATTCGGCATATTATTTTTTATTAAAAAAATCAGGTAATCATCAACTGATTCAGCAAGGGAGAGAGACTCAGGACAGTGATAGCAGTCGAGATAACAACCGTGACTGCGGCCATCATTATGGCGTCCCGCCGAACGTTAAGGTTATAATCCTTACAACGATTTTTTGGATTAGAAGCGACAATGACAAAACTTACCCTACAAGAACAGATGCTTAAAGCGGGTCTGGTCAGCAGCAAAAAAATGGCGAAAGTGCAGAGAACGGCGAAAAAATCGCGCGTTCAGGCTCGTGAAGCCAGAGAAGCGGTTGAAGAGAATAAAAAAGCGCAGATCGAGCGTGATAAGCAACTCAGCGAACAACAGAAGCAGGCCACGTTGTCTAAAGAGTATAAAGCGCAGATCAAGCAACTAATTGAAATGAATAAAATCACCATTACCCGTGGCGATATTGGTTACAACTTTACTGACAATAATCTGATCAAAAAAGTCTATGTTGATAAGGTGACTCAGTCTCAGTTGATCAAGGGCCGCCTGGCTATTGCCCGTCTGACGGCTGAAAGTGGTAGCGAGAGCGAATACGCCATCATTCCGGCAGTCGTCGCCGACAAGATTGCCCAGCGCGATGCAAGCTATATCGTGCTTAATTGCGAACTGAGCCAGGAAGCTAAGGATGAAGACGATCCGTATGCTGATTTTGTCATTCCTGATGATCTGATGTGGTAAGCAAAACCCCTCAATAATCACCCGGAATTTCGTCACATATTTCGGTGAACGCTCACGCCGCCACCGAAATACTGTCAACGTCTCTTCATCCCCACATTCCGCCTGCTAAAACTTATAGTGTTCTTTGCTCAGTCCGTATTTTCTCATGCGTAAATAGAGTTTTTTACGCGGGATTTGTAGATACTCCGCGACTTCATTAATACGCCCCTGATGGATATTTAGCGCTTCAGTAATGATCTGCCGCTCGTACTCGTCGACCCGACGATCGAGCGGTGTCGGTTGAGGCAAATGCAGTTGCGGATTCGCGGTTTCAGCCAGTGGCAATAGCCCAACGGCAAAAAGCTCGGCGGCATTGGCCAGTTCCCGAACATTGCTTAACCACACGCGACGCCGCATACCTTTTAGTAATTCCCCGTCAATCTCAGGCACAGGATGGTTCAGACGCAGACAGGCTTTCTGCAGATAATGGCGAAACAGCGGTTCAACATCATCCGGGCGCTGAGACAACGGCTGGCAACCAATTTGCGTCATCGCAAAACAGTAATAGAGTTCGGCCACAATCTGGTTGGTTGCCGCCAGTTCCACCAACGAAGTGGCGCCAATGCCAATTAGGCGAAACGGACGTCGCTCCTGGCTTTGCAAATGCACCAGATGGTGCTGCTGTTCACGCGTCAGGCACTCAATATGGCTCAGAACCAGCGTTCCCCCTTGCGCCTGGGCAATAAGGTCATTGAGTTGTTCCGAGTTCCCGGGCGTCAGTTCACCGCGAATAAACGCGCCTTCAGCGCTGCGCCCAAGTTGATGTAAATAACGGGCCCCGGTCATACGCCCGGTTCCCGGCTCGCCATAAAACCAGACGGCAATATCCGTTTCCGCCAGTTGCCGTAAACGCTGGCGATACTGATTAACCCAGTCACTGTAGCCGACCAGTTCAACTTGTAGCTTTTGCTGGCAATAGTGACGACGTGCAATCACAGATTTTCTCTGACGCAACGCATCCTCTACCAACACCAGCAGTTTGCCAGGATCAACCGGTTTTTGCAGAAAGTCCCACGCCCCTTTCTTCACCGCGTCCACCGCCATCGGAACATCGCCATGCCCGGTGATCAACAGGATCGGAAGCTGATTGTCATCCTGATGAAACAACGTCATCAGGTCGATTCCATTACAGCCAGGCATACACACATCGCTCAGGACAATCCCTGGCCAGTCGGCCTGCAACCAATTTCGGGCATCAAAAGGGTTACTGCATGCGAATACATGATATCCCTCCTGTTCAAGCAACAGGGTGTAAGCGTCGAGAACATCGGCATCATCATCAATAAGCAGAACAGAATATTCATCACTCAACATCGTTTACATCCGTCAGATTAAATTGCAGAACGACACAGGCATTGCGCCCCGGGGTTGACGCCAGGCGCAGTTCGCCGTTCATTTGCATCATTAACGATACACAAATCGATAAGCCAATACCGAGGCCAACATCCTTACTGGTGGTAAACGGTTTTAACAGTGATGGCAATAATGCCCCTGGCCAGCCGGGGCCGTTATCGCTGATAAATACGCACAACCGGCTGCCTTCGGCCTGCCAGTGAACATCTATTTTCGCCGCTACCGGACAGGCATCCAGCGCATTTGCCAGGACGTTTACCAGCACCTGCTGAATACGCACTTCATCACCAGCCACCCACACGCTCCGGTCTGGGAGCGTCAGCGTACCCTGCTGTGGCTTATGCCGCATGGACAACAGTTCCCAGGCAGCGTTGAACGTTTGTCGGAGATCGACCGGATGCAGAGGCGTACCTGGCTCGGCCCGGCGCGCAAACTGACGCAGCGAACGGATAATGGCATCAATGCGAGTAATCAGACCCTCCGCTTTGGTTAATGTGCTTCTGGCCTGAGCGGATTGCCCCTGTTCAATTGCCCTCCCCGCCGTAAACAGGTACATCGACAGCGCATTCAGCGGTTGATTAATCTCGTGCGCCAGCGTGGTCATAGTCTGGCCGACCACCGCCAGTTTTGCGGTTTGGATCAGCTCATCCTGCGTTGCGCGAAGATCGGATTCAATCTCTTTGCGCTCGGTCACTTCCTGCTCCAGCTGATTTTTTTGCGCGCTCAACTGGCCCAGAGTATGGCGCAGCAAGCCTGCGATACGCCCCAGTTCATCGCGTCCATATACCGGGATAGTGGCATCCGTTCTGCCAAGACCAATTTGCACCACGGCCTGGTTGAGCGCAGTAAAACGTTTCACCAGACGCGAACGAATGAAGTAGTGATTAAGCCCCCAGGCGAGAAGTAGCGCCAGCAGCGTCGCCAGCAGGATAAGTCCACCGCTGACACGAACAATTTGTTCCAGCCGTTGGTTAAACGTCTGCATTTGCTGATGGCTACTCCCCAGTTGCGCTTCAAGCAGTGTTCGAAAGCGCCCAAGTGTGGCCTCTCTGGCATGGCTGGCATCAACGAGCGCTTTTTGCGCGGCGACATAATCGCGTATGGTATCGGGCATTTTATTTTTCATCATCCCGATTTCCAGCAGCTCATCGATAGTTTGTCGCAGTGTGATAGTGCTGGGCCAGTCATCAAGGGTACGGATATTTTCATCCGCCGTTTTCTTCAGATTTTCCAGGTAGCGGATGTGATTCTCCACCAGCATTCCGTCGTCGCTGCCCGATTTCAGTTCATTAAGCCTGTCGCGTAAATCATCAACGATCTGGTTTTCAATTCTTGCCAGGGTGTAAACCTGCTGCTGCTCGTTTTGCACCTCTCGGGCACGTTTGAGATACAGCGCCGCATCACCATTTTTGGCCTCGATTTGATCCAGCAACGTCCCCTGCTGCCAGGTAAAATCCTGCACCAGTGAATTCAGCTCAGTAGTAAAATCATCATGTAGCCAATCAATGCGCGCGGAAAGTTCGCTCACTTTTTCGCGTACAAGGAACATGTTGTAGAGCACCCGATCCAGTTCCGCCATCAGCGCCCGGCTGTCTTGCAAAATCACCGCCAGTTGCTGCTGTTCTGCTGGTTGCAACCCCCTGCTCAGCACTTCGATTTTATCCAGATGCGAGATTATCTGATTGCGCAGTTGCAGCCTTACCGTCGTATTGGGAGCCAGCAGGAATTCATTAAGCTGGTCCACAACCAGGTTGAGATTCCCTTCAATCAAAAAAGCGGAATGCACGCGCGGGAAGTAATCATCAAGCGAATAGCGTATCTGCGAGCTCTGTTCATGCCAGGAGTACAAACTGACGCAGCTTACGCTCAACGTCAGTAATGCGCCCGTCAGAAAGGCTCCTCGCAGACTGCTGCTGATGCTGAGCTGACGCAGACGGTGCAGTATCGATCCCCCTTTCATTTTAATTCTTCCAGTTTTGATATCGCCTGACGCTGATTTTTAAGAAACCAGAGCTGCCACTCCATCATCTGCTGTTCGGCAACGCTTTTATTATCAAACTGCGCAAGCCAGGCTTCATCTTCACTACTTTTGGCATCTATCGGAACGCTGGTCAGTAAGGCTCTGATTTCGGGTAGCGGGCGTTTCAGACGAGCTTCAGCACTGTATAGCGCCCGCCATGCATCCTTTAGTTGCGCAAGACGAAAACTGATGGCGGTATCAAACATCCGCTGCACCAACTGTTGCCGCTTAAGGATCAGCCGATAATTAAGCGCAGGCTGGTTCATTAAAATGGCCTGCTGAGCAGCGCGGGGATTATCAGATGCGAGCTGCGTTACCGGGTATTTCCCCGTATTCGCATCCGCAAGGATCCGCTGTCCCTCCGGGCTTAACAAATAGCGGATAAAACGACGCGCTTCATTGGGGTGCTGGCTGTTATTGAGAACAGCAACATAGGTTGGCGATACCGCCGAGCGTGGAAAATAGGTAAATGCCAGGTGAGGATCGTTAAGCAGCAAGTTGGCATAATTATCAATGACCGGCCCCGCAACGCCAAGGCCGCTCTTAATTTTGTCGGCTACGCCAAAACTGCGTGATGAAATCGTCACCAGATTTCCAGCACTCGCCAGTAATGTCGCCCAGCCCTCTTCCCACCCTTTTTGCTGTAGCAACGACTCAACCATCAGATGGTTGGTATCGGAACGCGACGGGCTACTCATTAACAAAGCGTTCTGATATTTAGGATGCGTTAAATCCCCCCAGTCAGCAGGAGGCGACAAATGACGCGCCGCCAGCGCAGAACGGTTAATCAATAGGCCAAAACCAGATATCGCAACAGCCACGGAGGTAGAACGAATCGAGTCCGGCACCAGCCGCTGGCTTTCCGGCAGCACATTATCGAAGGGCGCCAGCTTCTGATGCTCCTGAAGATGCTGCAACAGCATGGGCGACGAGGTCAAAATCAAATCGACGTTCTCCGCATTGGCAGTATCAAGCAGTTGTTCCAGTGAACTGCTGGTCCGGTTTAATGTGCGAATCATCACCGACCCCGGTTCCGTCTGCCAACGCTGAATAATCCAGGCCGTTGCCCCCGGTGAAAAGGTTGTTGCCATTACCAGCTCTTTACCCTGCGCCAGACAACTCACCGACAGCGACATAAAACAGAGCGAGACCGCCCAACAACGCCCCCGGTCCAAAAGTCTGTTTGTGATCCCGTTCATAAATACCAACATGTGCAAAAAATAATATTGAGACAAAACTTACCCGTTTATCACTGCCAGAGTGAAGAATAAGGTTATTCGTAGAATAACCAAACGGAAAGTGACAGCATCGGTAAAGAATACCCGAAAATGCAGCCTGAATTTGTTAATATCCGCACACGCCGATGATAAAAACGTCCGTAAAAGAATAGAATTGAAAATTCATTATTTAAAAAGAGTCAAAATCAGCCACGCAATCCACAAATTGTGTCAATAGTGACTCATTTCATCAACTTGAGTTTCTCTGCCGTCTATTTCACTCTTCACTGCGAAAAATCCTGATATTCACATCAATATAAATTTAGGTGATGATATGTTATCAATATTTAAAGCAGGGCCAGCGGCAAATAAAGTCCCGGCGGAGAAAGTCCAGGAAACTTATGGCCGATACCGCATTCAGGCATTACTCAGCGTATTTCTTGGCTATCTTGCGTACTATATTGTGCGCAATAATTTCACGCTCTCAACACCGTACCTGAAGGAACATCTGGATCTCAGTGCCACACAAATTGGTCTACTCAGCAGCTGCATGCTTATTGCTTATGGGATCAGTAAAGGCATTATGAGCAGCCTGGCAGACAAGGCCAGCCCTAAGGTCTTTATGGCATGCGGCCTGATTCTGTGCGCCATTGTAAACGTCGGTTTAGGATTCAGTACCGGATTCTGGATTTTTGCCGCTCTGGTCGTTTTCAACGGTTTGTTCCAGGGTATGGGCGTTGGCCCTTCATTTATTACCATTGCCAACTGGTTTCCGCGTAAAGAACGTGGACGTGTTGGCGCATTCTGGAATATCTCTCACAATGTTGGCGGTGGTATTGTTGCCCCGATCGTGGGTGCCGCCTTTGCCATTTTGGGGAGCGAACACTGGCAAAGTGCCAGCTATATTGTTCCGGCCGGTGTGGCCGTCCTGTTCGCTTTTATTGTGCTAATGCTGGGGAAAGGTTCACCGCGCCAGGAAGGCTTACCGGCTCTGGAACAAATGATGCCGGAAGAAAAAGTCGTATTAAATTCCCGACACGCTGTCCAGGCGCCAGAAAATATGAGCGCCTTCCAGATATTCTGCACCTATGTACTGCGTAATAAGAATGCCTGGTATGTTTCACTGGTAGATGTCTTCGTCTATATGGTGCGTTTTGGCATGATTAGCTGGTTGCCTATTTATCTGTTAACCGAAAAACATTTTTCGAAAGAGCAAATGAGCATCGCTTTTCTGTTTTTTGAATGGGCGGCAATCCCTTCCACATTACTGGCGGGCTGGCTTACCGATAAACTGTTTAAAGGCCGTCGCATGCCGCTGGCCATGATTTGTATGGCGCTGATTTTCGTCTGTTTGATCGGCTACTGGAAAAGTGAATCCCTGCTGATGGTCACTATTTTTGCCGCCATTGTGGGTTGCCTGATCTATGTTCCACAGTTCCTCGCTTCTGTTCAGACGATGGAAATCGTCCCCAGCTTCGCTGTGGGGTCAGCGGTAGGTTTACGCGGATTTATGAGCTACATTTTTGGCGCGTCGCTGGGAACCAGCCTGTTTGGCGTAATGGTCGACAAAATGGGATGGCATGGCGGATTCTATCTGTTGATGGGTGGAATTGTCTGCTGCATCCTGTTTTGCTACCTCTCTCATCGTGGCGCGCTGGAGCTCGAACAACAGCGAAAAAATGCTCAGCAAGAGGAAGCCTCACTCCAGTTGGCGGATGCCCGGTAATTCATTTCGCTCTCACAAAAAAGTGCCAGCGATGCTGCTGGCACTTCAATAACTCAGATAAATAACAAAAAGCTCAACGTGATAATTTATTGCTAAACGTAACATTCCAAATTATTGCTTACCGTAACCCACCATAAAGCGAATAATCAAACCGCAAGCAGGAGCAAGAAACAGGAATAACCCGGTTACCATTTCGTTACCATTGGTCAATCGCATAGTAAAAAAGTAAATTAATGCCGTAAGGATGGCCATGCCGAGAAAAGCGCTGATTGACGCCGCAGCGCCCATAACCTGCCAAATATAGCAACTGACGCACAAAATGCTCAGAGCGAGAAAGATCCAGAAATAGAGCATAGCGATACCTCCTGTTTGCCGTAAACTTAACGTAAGTCCTTACACTCCCTTAACTTTATATTCTAAGACAATTCCTATCCTCGTGCAATTTCAGCAACATCTTAGTTACAAAAATCCTTCACCTGCATACTATTACTCTCTCGGGCAGACATTTATTTAATCTGCATAAAAACAACGGATTATATATAGGTTAATTTTTGTTCTTAATCGCCTTAAAAACATTTACGAATCTTGAGTAATTATTTCTGGCTGACATTAATTTTCGGGTGTACATTGTGCGTCCGATCATTCATGCCCCCTCGTGGTTTTGTCCTGACTCAGTTTTACACTCTTTACAGGAACCAATGTCGTTCATGGCGGCCTAACGATCAGTACAGAGTGTAAAGCGAAAGACAAAGAATCTTCGCGATACATCTATTTCGTATCAACAACAGGTGCTTATGTTCCCCCAATGTAAATTTTCACGCGCGTTTTTGCATCCGCGCTACTGGCTCACGTGGTTTGGTGTTGGAGTGCTCTGGTTACTGGTACAGCTTCCCTATCCCGTATTGTGTTTTCTTGGTACCCGTACAGGAACGCTGGCTCGTCCATTTTTAAAACGCCGTGAATCTATTGCACGTAAAAATCTCGAACTCTGTTTCCCAAATTTGTCGCAGGAAGAAAGAGACAAACTGGTCGATGAGAATTTCCGTTCACTCGGCATGGGGCTACTTGAAACAGGTATGGCCTGGTTCTGGCCGGACCGTCGAGTGCGTAAATGGTTTGATGTAGAAGGACTGGACAACCTGAAGCGCGCCCAGTTGCAAAATCGTGGCGTGATGGTTGTCGGCGTACACTTTATGTCGCTTGAGTTGGGTGGCCGCGTAATGGGGCTTTGTCAGCCAATGATGGCGACCTATCGCCCGCACAACAATAAGTTGATGGAGTGGATCCAAACCCGTGGTCGTATGCGCTCCAACAAGGCGATGATCGGCAGAAATAATCTGCGTGGTATTGTCGGCGCTCTGAAAAAAGGAGAAGCCGTATGGTTTGCCCCCGATCAGGACTACGGTCGTAAAGGAAGCTCGTTTGCCCCCTTCTTTGCCGTCAAAGATGTGGCAACCACCAACGGTACCTACGTGCTGTCGCGTTTGTCTGGTGCAGCGATGCTGACCGTAACCATGGTGAGAAAAGCAGATAACTCTGGTTATCGCCTGTTCATCACGCCTGAAATGGAAGGTTACCCGTCTGATGAGTGCCAGGCAGCGGCCTATATGAATAAAATTATCGAAAAAGAGATCATGCGCGCCCCCGAGCAGTATCTCTGGATCCACCGTCGCTTCAAAACGCGCCCGATGGGTGAAGCCTCGTTGTATATCTGAAAAGAAAGGCCGCAAGGCCTTTCTTTTTTTCTACGGCTGAATTACTTCACGCCCCATTTATTGTGGAGTTCAGTCATTCGTTCGCTATAGCTTCGGGCAATGCAGGCTGGCTCATCATCCTTCTCCTTCCAGCACTCGTTGCGTCCTTTGATCCAACCGCGCTGCTCTGCTTTTAACATCGGATCATTCTTCGATTTAGCCAGTGCCTGTTTAAAAATTTCGTTCAATTTCAGATCCATTGCAGAGAGCGATGGGCTCTGGCAAATAATATCTTCCGCACTTCCCTTTTGAACAGCAGAGCAGGAGTAAGACGGACCTGCGTTGGTCGATTTTTTCGCTGGAGAATAATCAATATTATCCTCCGGCAGGCAAACCCCGTGCTTACGATTAGGTCCAGTCCAGGATACGTCCGGATTTCCGTCATCTTTGCGGGAGATAGAAACGGTATTTTTACCACTTGTCGCCTCCCAATAGTTTTCATTGAAAGCCTTCACCGTCGCCTTCCCGCCATCAATCCAGACATTGCCTTTACCATCACTATTCACACCACCAATACTTGCGCAGTTGAAATTGAACGCCAGCGGCGAGGCCGCCATCGACGTCAACGGCGTAAGAGCGAGTGCTAACATCATTAACCTGGTCATTTTTAACCTTTTCATTATTAAATTCCGCGAAAAATTAACCGCATTAACATCATGGCGATATGAGAACTATCCGAGTAAGCATTCCGTCGCTCAATAGCAATTTATTACCGAAAGAAATTAAACTGTCGCCGAATCACGACACTTGTAAGTTATTAAAATTAAATAAAAAAATGCCTCTTGTCTCACCTCATTTTTAGGCGTACATTAGCGCCGTCTGGAGCATTAAAGCTCAGAATTCTGAGGTGATGCAGCCAAGTAAACGAGGGGAATTCTCCATTTCGTTTATGCGTGCATCAGCTCTCTGTCAGGTAAGCATATGTTCATTTAGACATACCCAAGGTATGCGGAGAGATGAAAAGTGAAATATTTCTTTATGGGCATTTCTTTTATGGTCATCGTTTGGGCCGGTACTTTCGCCCTGATGATCTAAATTAAAAGACGCAGCAAAAAACAGGAGCCATCAGGCTCCTGTTTGCATTTTGGGGGAACATTCGGTCAGTCGGTACTTTCAGAAGTCGATTTTGCACTGGTCGGTAACAGGCCATCTGCACGGAACATTGCTTTGATACCGCGAATAGCCTGACGGGTACGGTCACGGTTTTCAATTAACGCAAAACGCACATGCGTATCACCATAATCACCAAACCCAATCCCCGGTGAAACGCATACCTTCGCTTCATTCAGCAGTTTCTTGGCAAACTCAAGTGACCCCATCCCGGCGTATTGCTCTGGAATTTTCGCCCAAACGTACATCGAGGCTTTTGGCACCTCGACCATCCAGCCAGCTTCATGCAGCCCTTTGACCAGCACATCACGACGACGTTTATACTGCTCTGCAATATCTCGCACGCACTGCTGATCGCCTTCCAGCGCGGCGATGGCCGCAACCTGTAACGGTGTAAAGGTTCCGTAATCGTGATAGCTCTTAATTCGCGCCAGCGCGTTCACCAGCGTTTTATTGCCCACCATAAAACCGATACGCCAGCCCGCCATGTTGTAGCTTTTCGACAGAGTGAAAAATTCAACTGCGACATCGCGAGCGCCCGGTACCTGCATTATCGATGGCGCTTTCCAGCCGTCATAAACAATATCAGCGTAGGCCAGGTCGTGAACCACCAGCACGTCATAGCGTTTAGCCAGAGCCACAACTTTTTCGAAGAACTCCAGCTCAACGCATTGTGCCGTCGGGTTCGACGGGAAACCTAAGATCATCATCTTCGGTTTCGGATAGCTTTCGCGAATCGCGCGCTCCAGCTCATTAAAGAAATCGACGCCTTCGACCAGCGGCACAGATCGTACCTGCGCGCCGGCAATCACCGCGCCATAAATATGGATGGGATAACTTGGGTTGGGTACGAGGACCGTATCACCGTGATCGAGCGTTGCCAGCATCAGGTGCGCAAGTCCCTCTTTGGAACCGATGGTCACAATGGCTTCGGATTCAGGATCGATCTCAACGTCATAGCGCTCCTGGTACCAGCGGGAAATCGCCCGACGCAGACGCGGAATACCGCGAGAGGTGGAATAACCGTGCGTATCCGGGCGCTGCGCCACGGTACACAGTTTTTCAACAATGTGAGGAGGCGTGGCCCCATCCGGGTTCCCCATGCTGAAGTCGATAATATCTTCGCCGCGCCGACGCGCAGCCATCTTCAGTTCAGCCGTGATGTTAAAAACGTACGGGGGAAGGCGATCAATACGCGTAAAGCGACGTTCAGGGCGGGAGTCAGCCATAATATCCTCAGATTAACGTTAGCGCCCGGACCGTCCGAGCGACGCTGCCACGATGGTGGCACGTTTAGAAAATAGCCTGAATAATTTCCTTCTGTCGAGAGGCAAAACAAAATATTTTTTCCTGACAAAAAAGAGGAACAACATAGTAAAATGAGGAAATATTCATTTTCACAACCCGCTTAAAATTACCATCATTTAACATTTTGTTGTTAAATACATTACCTTGAATGCAGCGCTGACAGGACAGGTATTGTAAATACAACAATCATGCAACAATCCCCTTTTAATATTATGGTTTTCCTCATTAGGCACAGGCTGCGTGGGTGCTGGTCATCCTGGTCCAGGTTACCTATCATAGAGGTTTAACCCTTGCGCAAGAGTCACCCGTGCACGAAATATTCAATATGCTGCTGGCGGTATTTGACCGGGCAGCACTGATGCTGTTCTGTCTGTTTTTCCTGATTCGTATCCGCCTGTTCCGCGAACTGTTGCACAAATCAGCCCACTCCCCAAAAGAGCTGCTCGCCGTTACCGCGATTTTCTCAATGTTTGCCCTGTTCAGTACCTGGTCCGGCGTACCGGTTGAAGGCTCACTGGTTAACGTGCGTATTATCGCGGTCATGTCAGGGGGGATTCTGTTTGGTCCGTGGGTCGGTATCATTACGGGCCTCATCGCGGGTACCCACCGCTATCTGATCGACATCGGCGGCGTCACCGCCCTGCCCTGTTTTATCACCAGTATTCTGGCAGGCTGTATTGCCGGGTGGATCAACCGTAAGATCCCTAAAGCACAGCACTGGCGAGCTGGCATTTTAGGCGGAATGCTTTGCGAATCCCTGACGATGATCCTCGTCGTCGTCTGGGCCCCCTCTACCGCACTGGGGCTGGATATTGTCTCAAAAATCGGTATCCCAATGATCCTGGGCAGCGTCTGCATTGGCTTTATCGTCATGCTAGTGCAAAGCGTGGAGGGCGAGAAAGAGGCCAGCGCCGCGAAGCAGGCCAAGCTGGCGCTGGATATTGCCAACAAAACCTTGCCGCTTTTTCGGCAGGTTAACAGCGAGTCGCTCCGCCAGGTATGCGAAATTATTCGCCATGACATCCATGCGGACGCCGTCGCAATTACCAATACCCAGCACGTTCTGGCCTACGTTGGCGTGGGGGAACTTAACTACCGTGATAACGATGATTTCGTCAGTCCTACCACGCAGCAGGCGATCAATTACGGAAAAATCATCATTAAAAACAATGATGAAGCGCATCGCACACCGGAAATACACTCCATGCTGGTGATCCCGCTGTGGGAGAAAGGCGTTGTCACCGGTACGCTAAAAATCTACTACTGTCACGCCCACCAGATAACCTCCTCGCTGCAGGAAATGGCTATTGGCCTGTCGCAAATTATCTCGACTCAGCTTGAAGTTTCCCGGGCGGAACAGCTACGCGAAATGGCAAATAAGGCAGAGCTACGCGCACTACAAAGTAAAATAAATCCTCATTTCCTGTTTAACGCCCTGAACGCAATTTCGTCGTCGGTGCGACTTAACCCGGACACCGCACGCCAGCTCATTTTTAATTTGTCGCGTTATCTTCGCTACAATATCGAATTAAAAGACGATGAGCAGATCGACATCAAAAAAGAGCTGTATCAAATCAAGGATTACATCGCCATCGAACAAGCGCGTTTTGGCAACAAACTAACGGTTATTTATGATATCGATGAAGAGGTAAGCTGTTATATTCCCAGCCTGCTGATTCAGCCGCTGGTAGAAAACGCTATCGTCCATGGGATTCAGCCCTGCAAAGGGAAAGGTGTGGTCACCATCAGCGTGGCGGAGTGTGGTAACCGGGTACGGATAGCCGTGCGGGATACGGGCCACGGTATCGATCCAAAAGTGATTGAACGGGTCGAATCCAATGAAATGCCGGGCAATAAAATTGGTCTGTTGAATGTGCACCATCGCGTTAAGCTGCTCTACGGTGAGGGATTACATATCCGCCGTCTGGAGCCAGGTACTGAGATTGCCTTTTATGTACCGAATCAGCATTCGCCCGCAGCCGCACCGGCCACATTGTTGCTTTAACCAGGAGTGAAGTCGTGAAAGTCATCATTGTTGAAGATGAATTCCTGGCCCAACAGGAACTGAGCTGGCTGATAAAAGAGCACAGCCAGATGGAGATTGTCGGCACGTTTGACGATGGTCTGGACGTGCTGAAATATCTCCAGCACAACCGCGTTGACGCCATTTTTCTGGATATTAATATTCCCTCGCTGGACGGCGTATTGCTGGCACAAAATATCAGCCAGTTCGCGCATAAACCCTTTATTGTGTTTATTACCGCGTGGAAAGAGCACGCCGTTGAAGCCTTCGAACTGGAAGCTTTTGACTACATTCTGAAGCCGTACCAGGAATCACGCATTGTCAGCATGCTGCAAAAGCTGGAAGCCGCCTGGCAACAGCAGCAAACGGGAACTTCGCCCGCCAGTCCGGTGGCCCGCGAAAACGATACGATCAACCTGATCAAAGATGAGCGGATCATCGTGACCCCGATCAACGACATCTACTACGCAGAAGCCCATGAAAAGATGACGTTTGTCTACACCCGGCGCGAATCGTACGTGATGCCGATGAACATCACCGAATTTTGCAGCAAACTGCCGGCTTCGCATTTCTTCCGCTGCCACCGCTCGTTCTGCGTGAATCTGAATAAAATCCGCGAGATCGAACCCTGGTTTAACAATACCTATATTTTGCGCTTAAAAGATCTGGAATTTGAAATCCCGGTTAGTCGGAGTAAAGTGAAAGAGTTCAGACAGTTAATGCACTTATAGCGCAGAGAAAGAGCGATGAAAGAGCCAGGCCTTCCCGCAGACCAACAGTTTTTCGCCGATCTGTTCAGTGGCCTGGTGTTAAACCCACAGCGTCTGGGGCACGTGTGGTTCGCAACCCAGCCCACCACGTTACCGACCGGCAGTTTATGTATTGATCTTCCGCGCCTTGATATCGTGCTACGTGGGGAATACAGCAACCAACTGCAAAAACAGCAGCATAGCCTGGCAGAAGGCGACATGCTGTTTATCCCGGCGAAAGCGGCCAATCTGCCCGGCGGCGACAAACCCGTGATGCTGCTGAGCCTGGTTTTTTCTCCGGCATGGCTGGGACTCTCTTTTTACGATAATCGAACCGCATCGCTGCTTCGTCCGGTACGCCGTATTGAGTTACCCCATCCACAGCGCGGCGAAGGCGAGGCGATGCTCACCGCATTAACGCATTTAAGCCGCTCTCCTCAGGCCCAGGATATCATTCAGCCGTTGGTGCTTAGTCTGCTGCATCTGTGTCGTAACGTGGTGAATACCCGCCCAGACACAGAGCGCCCACGCGCTGAATTTCTCTATCATAGTATGTGTAATTGGATACAAGATAACTATGCCCAGCCGCTGACTCGCGAAAGCGTGGCGCAGTTTTTTAATATCACACCCAATCACCTGTCAAAAGTGTTTGCCCAGCACGGCACTATGGGGTTCGTCGAGTATCTGCGGTGGGTAAGAATGGCGAAGGCGCGCATTATCTTGCAGAAATACCATCTGTCGATTAGCGAAGTCGCACAGCGGTGTGGATACCATGACAGTGATTATTTCTGCCGCCTGTTCCGGCGTCAGTTTGGCCTGACGCCGGGAGAGTACGGCGCGCGTTTTCAGTCAGCGCGTTGATTATGTCAACACCTGCCAGGGCCGCCGCATCTTTGCTTTATGGTGAGTCGTTACAGCCGATGTCTGTGTGTTTAGCCCAATTGACCATTCCCTGGAAATCAACAATCACCACGGATTCATCGCCAACCACCCAGGCATCATGGCCTGGAGGAATGCGCGACAGCTCACCGGGCTTACAATCAAATTCGCTGCCATCATCCATTTTTACCCGCAGCACACCGGAAACGTGGTACTGAAAATGAGGGGCTTCGCAACTCTTCGTTCCAGCGATAGGTTGAACTGACGTAGACCACCGCCAGCCTGGCTCCAGGACAGCACGGCCGACGATTGCACCTCCCACATCGAGAAGCTCCAGTCGCCCGTGAGGGAACTCACGAACTTCGTCTGGAAGACCAAATGACTTCACTTCTGCTTTGTCCATTGCGCACCTCCTTAGGTTGATTACGCGCATGGCCGCTCTTAAATTATATCAGCAGCGGTCATTTATTGTACGATTCGTAATCTCAGCCAGGATCGTTGTAAAATAACGGCCTTTAGCTAAACCCTGCAGGCTTACTCAATAAAGTGAATATACGATGAAGAACAGACGTGCACTCTCCCTGATGTGTTTTCAGATGCTGGAATCAGGTGCGGATCGTCGGACCGTGAAAAGAGCCCTGACCTCCCGCCGTGTTAAAGGTCGCCAGGCGGTAGTTCTGCTCTGCAAGCAAGAGATGACGCTGTTGAGGGCCGGGAAACTACCGTTCTCTGATTGATAATTTCCCTTTCTGACCCTCTTATCCACTCTTGCTGTCAAACTTAAAACGTCAGTTCTGCCTCCAGCAGCGCAAGAATGCTCTCAGCATTTTCAGCGGCAAACAACGACTGGCGGAACTGCTTGTTCACCAGCTTGCGCGCCAGCTGCGAGAAGACCTTCACGTGGTTTATTCCTTCATCGGCACCCAGCGTCAGCATGATCACCAGTTCCACATCACCCATATCAGACTGCCAGTCAACGGGCTGCAGAAGCCGGGCAATGCTGATGCTGGAATGGCGGATCCACTGGGATTTCGTGTGCGGAATAGCCACACCGAAGCCGACGGCGGTGGTGACGATCTCTTCGCGCTGCCAGACATCCTCTTCCAGTTCAAACGGATGTTCAGTCCGTCCATTAACGCCAAGATTGCCGCACAGGAACTGGATCACCTGCTCTTTGTTACTCAGAGATTCGCCGACAAAGATGTTCTCCAGCGCCAGCAGCGGACGCACATCTTTCTGCGGTGCAAACTGGTTTAGCAGATCTTCTATCTCCTGAGCGCTACGGCATTCGCAGGCCTGCATGGCGAGCTCACGACATGCCCGACCGTCCAGTTGACGAAGCTGGCTTTTTACCGCCGGAATACGTGGGCTGCTCATGCTCAGCTCGTCCAGCCCGAGGCCCAGAAGCAGCGGTAAATAACGTCCTTCACCGCCCAGTTCGCCGCAAATACCCACCCATTTACCGCGTTCGTGCGCCACGCGAACAATCTGCTGTAACATGCGCAGGAACGACGGCGTAATCGGGTTGTACAGCGGCGAAACGCGCGGGTTATTGCGATCAACGGCGTACAAGTACTGGGTCATGTCATTTGAGCCAATACTGAAGAAATCCACCTCATCACAGAAATGGTCGATGATGTAACACACCGAAGGGACTTCAACCATAATCCCCAATGAGATTGTCGGAGCATGACGTAAGCCGTCCGCTTTCAGCGCCACCAACGCTTTTTGCAGTTCGCTTTTTACCCATAAAATCTGGTCGAGGCTGTGCACCATCGGGATCATCAGTTGCGCATTGCCGAAGGTCGCCGCCCGTAAAATCGCGCGCAACTGAGTGCGAAAAAGCCCGGCAAACTCCGGATAAATCCGCACCGCGCGATAGCCCAGGAACGGATTCTCTTCCTGCGGAATATTAAGATAGCGGATGTTCTTATCGCCGCCGATATCCATGGTGCGAAAGATAACCGGCTTGTCGCCCGCGGCCAGTAAGACCTGCTGGTAGGCTTCAAACTGTTCTTGCTCATCAGGTGCGCTGTCGCGGTCCATAAACAGCATTTCAGTACGAAACAGCCCAATCCCTTCCGCACCATTGGCAAACGCTCCCGGCGCTTCCAGCGCGGTACCGATATTCGCTGCAACGTCAATACGCTGATGATCTTTGGTCAACGCAGGCTGGGCGGCATCAAGCGCCTGCCGCCGCTGGCATTCATCGGCCAGCTTCTGCGCAATCGCGTAATAGCCGCGAACGGCATCGTCTGGATTGATGGCTAATACCCCACATCGGGCATCCAGTACCGCATGCTGCCCGGAATACCGGTTAATGGCCGCCAGCGGCAAGCCGCTAAGTACCGGAATAGCTGACGCACGGGCAAGGATCAAGGTATGCGAAGTGCGCCCCGTTTTCTCCAGGATCATGCCAGACAGATGCTGCAAATCGAGGCTTAAAAACTGGCTGGGCGTCAAATCCTCAGCAACCAGAATCGTCGGTTTATTCAGCACCAGCGCATTACGCGGTCGTCTTTCAGGCCAGGTGATGTGCAGCAACTGTTCGCTGATATCACGGATATCACTGACGCGTTCGCGCAGGTAATCACTACCGGAGGCCGACAGCTTGTCGCACACCAGCTCCATATTGGCAATGATTGCCGCCCCTAGCCCCAGATGTTGCTCCAGCATTAAGCGGCGAATATTCCCGGCAAACTCGTCATCCTGAATCAGAGACAGATGCGCGCTAAGGATGGTTTTACTCTCGCCGTCGCGCTCGCGCAGCTGCTGATTGAGCTGTTCGGCAAGCGTCGCCAGACTATGCTCCAGCCGGGTATTGTCTTCCGCACTCGCCGCAATCGCACGATAACTTTCCAGGTTATCACTCTGCCAAAGCGTGAGCGTACCTGCTCCTACGCCCCCTGCCAGCACGCTGCCGTACAGCAGGTCCGGGTTGAGGCGAATCAGCGAACGCGGCAACGGGTGCGCCGCCAGTTCCGCCGGGGTCGGCTGAACGCTATCGCTGTCAATAAACCGGTGCTGTAGGTACTCCTCCAGCGCTCGCCGGGCCTGTTCTTCATCGCGACCAGTAATGGACAGGCTGCAACTGTCGTTAAACAGCGTTCCGGTACCTATCAGCGCCAGCGAGCTTTTCGCATCCGCCCGCGCATTCTGGCGATGATTAATAAATATCACCTCACTTTGCCACTGGCTGCACTGTTCTTTCAGTTCCCACGCCGGACGCGCATGCAGACCATTGGGTAACGGGCAAAGAAATTGAATCGTTAGCATAACAACTCCTGATTAGCGCGAAATCAGCACCTGAAATCCGTCAGATGAGCCACAGTTTCGCACGTAAGATGTGAAATAAGAGCCGACAACAGCTGCTGCGTCTGGATGATGTCCCGGCAGTCGGCAATCGACGCCGCGCAATGTCCATACCGTGTGGCGGGTCCCATGACAACCGTTGGGATCCCTGTGCCGCTTACGTGCACCGCCCCGCCGTCGGTGCCGCCGTTACTGAACATATCGAGCTGCAGGGAAATACCCGCGTCAGCGGCCACGCTTTCAACCCACGCCGTCAGCTTTGGCGGTGCAATCAGCGATTTATCGCTCAGCACCAGCATCGGACCTTTGCCGAGCTGCCGATGGTTGGCCACACTGTAATCAAAGTTTTTGGCCCAGCAGGCGGTATCCAGCACAAATGCCACATCCGGTGCGACAACGCGTGCAGCCGTTTGTCCTCCGCGCAGTCCCACTTCTTCACTGGAACTGGCCACCAGCCAGACCTCGCAAGGAAGGATGGCGTTATGCCATTCACGCAGTAGCGCCACCAGCAAATAACATCCAAGACGGTCATCAAAGGCTTTGCCCATGATTCGCTGGTGCGGCAAGACCTGAAAGGTTGTGTCGAATGTGACGCGATCGCCGGGGCGTACGCCGGCCTGGAGTACCTCATCATAAGATCGCGCGCCAATATCTACCCGCAGCGTATTGACCTCATTACCGCATCGCTCTCCGTCGAGCAGACCGGGAATTTTGCTCTCTTCACGGGTGGTGATCCGCACCGGCTGCAGTTGTCTGGCCGCCATACGCACATTTCCCACCGGCAATACATCGATCGCCCCTTCGCTGGAAATACTACGCACGATAAATCCCACTTCATCCATATGCGCGCAGATCATCACCTTCGGACCGGTTGATTCATTGAGACGGATCAGCACCGATCCCAGACCATCGAAGCGCACCTCTTTATTAAGACGATCCGCCTCCTCAAGCAGGATCTGCCGCACTTCCTGTTCTGACGAGGCGATCGCGTCCGCCTCGCTCAGCGCCTTTAGTAACGATAAATCCATTACGCCTCTCCCGTGTGTAGCAATGTTTTCGCCATGGTATAGAGCACCTCGCCGCCGTCAGGCGTAACCAGCACAACATCTTCAATACGCACACCCCCCTGCCCCGGCAGATAAATACCCGGCTCAACGGTGAGCAGCATGCCAGCGACCAGAGGTGTTGTGTCATCGGAGGAAAAACGTGGGTTTTCATGCACTTCAATGCCGATAGCATGTCCGGTGTTGTGACCAAATGCATCGCCATAGCCCGACTGGGTAATGACTCGCCTGGCTGCGGCGTCTACCTCATTGCATCGCGCACCTGGTCGAATTGCCGCCACCGCGGCACGCTGCGCCGCAAGGACAATCTGGTACACGGCAAACAGCGCGCTTTCTTCCGCTGGCTGGTTCGCATCGGGGATGCGAAAGGTTCGCGTCATATCCGAACAATAACCCTGATACAGCGCGCCAAAATCCAGCGTGATGAACTCACCCACCTCAACACGTTTGTCGCTGGCTTTGCCGTGTGGCAGCGCACCGCGCCAGCCGCTGGCGACAATGGTGTCAAAAGAAGCTTTATCTGCGCCGAGCGTGCGCATAAACCACTCCAGTTCAGCGGCAATTTCGCGCTCACTGAGACCGGGTTGAATAAAGCGTCGTATATGTTCCGCGCTGAGGTCAGCTATCCGGCAGGCTTCGCGGATACAGGCTATTTCCTGCGCCGTTTTCACCTGCCGGAGCACATCCGGTACGGCGCTCACCAGTCGGGCGCGCAGTTTTTCCGACCACACGTTCGCCGTTTCCCAGCTTACTTGCTCACCTTCGAATCCCACCGTCTGCAGCTTTTCGTGTGCAATAATGTGATTCACCTGCGAATACAGCGTCTGCGTTCCATCGAGCCGATGGATCTGATAACCCTGAGTACGCGTGGCAACATCGGTGTAGTAACGGGCATCAACCAGGATATGCGCACTTTCATGGCTGATAAACACAAACCCTGAACTGCTGGAGATCCCCATATGCGGCTGTTTGTTCTGCCGTGATGACAACAGCATCGCGTCGAGATGTTGCGTCGTTAACCAGTCGCGCAGTGAAGCAAGTAAGCTCATAGTTACAATCCTTTTAATCAGAGGCTTTCAATCAGCAACTTGCCTTTGCGATACATCAGATGGCGAAGGAACACCACCATCAGCGCCGTAATCACCGCGCCTAACAGGATCCCCGCCATATAGACGCCGAGGTTAGTCACCAGCGGCCACGCCCAGATAGCGGATTCCGGGAACCACTGCACGGCCCCCAGCCAGACGGCAGCCGTCGACCCGACAATGGCGCCAACCATATAAGAAGGAATTGCGGTGATGGGACTTTCCAGTGCAAACGGGATCGCCCCTTCGCTGATGCCCATAAATGCGAGGAACATTGCCGTTTTCCCCTGCGGGTAAAGCTGTGCGCTGAACAGGCGTTTGCCGGTTAAGCGACGGTCAATAAGCGTGGCCAGTCCGAGGCCAATCGGCGGAATGACAATCGCAATAGAGCGCGCGGTGACCGGCAGAACGTGATCGGTAGTAAAGCTGAAGGCGACAAAACCTGCGGCTTTATTAATCGGGCCGCCGAGGTCAATCGCCGTTGCCGCGGAAATCCCCATCGCGTACATCAGCGTGCCTTTCTCGCCAGCCGCCGTCAGCAAAGTACGGATCCCGCCGTTAATCCAGCCGCCAAACGGCGTTATCACGTAATACATCGCCAGCATGACGAAAATGGCGGAGAGAATGGGCAGTAAAAAGGTGGTTTTGAATGCCAGCAGGAAATCAGGCAACTGGATTTTTTGGTTCATCCACTTCACCAGATACCCGGCGACAATCGAGATAATCAGCGCACCAATAAAGGTTGACGGAACCGGAGCACTGGTTACCCATTGCAGCGTTGATGGGTCAAAATTCAGTATTTGTGTCGGCTGAGTAGACATCAGCCCGCCAATGAACCCCGCCGGAAACGCCAGCTTGCCGCCGATGGAGTTGGCGACAAACGCGGCAAACATCGGAATAGCAAAACCAAACAGCACGCCGCCAAAAGATTGCGACAGCCAGGCAAACTTCAGTAATGAAAGATTAAAACCGGTAAATTTTCCGCTGTTCAGCGCATCCATGATGCCAGTGTCAGCAGATATATCGAGCCAGCTATAGGCGATCAGTTGCGAGAAGGCGAGAATCACCCCGCCCATAATTAACGTCGGCACCATGCGTGAAATACCCGACATCACATGTTGCGGAAGTTCGCCCCAGAAGCTATTGCGGGAGGCCGGTGGATTTTTTATTGCCGCTGCCGCACCAGATGCGCCAGGCACAACGGTTGCACTGCGTTTTTTAATGGCCATATGTAATTCCCTGTCGATGATTATTGTTGTTCAGCGGCAACCATCTCTTCGATCTCTTTAATGATGCCGGCAGCATTTTTTATCGCGTCCTGTAGCGTAATTTCGTAGACATCACGCGACTCAAAACGCTCGTTATCTTCTGGAGTTACGGCAACTGAATGGATGATTAACGTCGCCTCAGCAATATCCTGCGCCGTCAGGCGATTTTGTATTCCGTCAGCGCCTTGGGTTTCGATTTTCACTTCATAACCGGCTTCAACCGCGGCTTCTTCCAGCGCCTGAGCCGCCATAAAGGTGTGAGCCAGCCCCATTGGGCACGCGCAGACGGCAATTAATTTTTTGCTCATAATCATTTCCTCGTAATAGTTAACGAGTGAAATTATGGTCCGAGGAAAGTAACAACCGTTATCAGACAAATAATGCTTTTACTGGACAAATAATCCAGCAATCAGGAAGTGTGACGAAGGTCGGAAAGGTGGCGGCAGGCATAAAAAAACCGCGTGATTTACGCGGTTTTGCAGATTTCTGATTGAAGAATTAAAGAATATGGCCCAGCGTCTGACGCAAATGCGCACCTGCGCCAAGTAGTCCAGGGTTATCGTGCACAATCAGGTACACCGGAATATCCTGCACGTAGGCTTTAAAACGGCCTTTATCTTCAAAACCACCGCGGAAACCTGAAGCCTTAAAGAAGTCGAGGAAGCGCGGCACGATACCACCAGCGATGTACACACCGCCAAACGTGCCCAGCGTTAACGCCAGATCGCCACCAAAACGCCCCATAATGACGCAGAACAGCGACAGCGCCCGACGACAGTCAATGCAGGAATCTTCCAGCGCCCGTGCGGTGATATCCTTCGGCTGCAGATTTTCCGGCAACCGCCCGTCTGATTTGACGATGGCGCGATACAGATTCACCAGCCCCGGACCAGACAGCACACGTTCTGCGGAAACATGACCAATTTCGGCGCGCAGGACTTCAAGGATAATTCCTTCTTCTTCGCTGTTAGGCGCAAAATCTACATGACCGCCTTCACCGGGCAGGCTCACCCAGCGTTTGTCCACGTGCACCAGATGCGCCACGCCGAGCCCGGTTCCTGCGCCATAGACGGCTATCGGTTTACCTTCAACAGGTTCCGCGCCACCAAACTGGATCAAATGCTCTTTTTTCAGCATCGGGATCGCCATCGACACGGCGGTGAAATCATTGATGATTTCCAGATGGCTAAAGCCCAGATTTTTTTTCATCTCAGCAATAGAGAATGCCCAGGTATGGTTGGTCATTGCCACCCAGTCGCCAGTAATCGGACAGGCAATGGCAATGCAGCCATCTTCGACGCTGACGCTATGCTCATCCAGGTACACGCGCACCACGGCTTCCAGACTAGGGTAATCCAGCCCGGAATAGGTTTTTGCCTGCGAAATCTCGCCGCTGGCAATATCGCACAGAGCAAGACGCGCGTTGGTGCCGCCAACATCCCCTACTAAAGCATATTTTGTCATTCTTCCACTGCTCCGCTAAAGTCAGATTAAATCTTTGCCACACTGTAAATTCATGGGGACATAACAACAACGGTCTGAAGGCTGATGCCCGTGGAAAATCGATCCAGATCACACAATTACTTTATCGTTTCAGCATCATTTGCAGCGATGCCGTCAGGCATGCTGTGCAAACTATGTCTATGACTCTGTTTTAAGGAATACAAAATGCTCCATCCGCGAGCCAGAACGATGCTCTTGCTATCAACCCCAGCGCTAATCATTGGCATAGCGTCCAGCCTGGTGTTGATCGTTGTGATGAAAGTGGCTTCCGTTTTGCAGCAGTTTTTGTGGGAACGTCTGCCTGTTAGCATCGGTATAGCCCAGGACTCTCCGGTCTGGATTATCGGTATGCTGACGCTCACGGGGATCATGGTCGGGTTAGTTATCCGTTACAGCCATGGTCACGCAGGTCCGGATCCGGCCTGTGAACCGTTAATTGGTATGCCGGTGCCAACGTCAGCACTACCGGGCCTGCTGGCAGCGCTAATCCTTGGCCTCGCGGGTGGCGTCAGTCTGGGTCCGGAACACCCCATCATGACCGTAAATATCGCTCTGGCAGTGGCACTTGGTAGCCGCATGTTTCCCCGCATTGCGAAACTGGACTGGACCATTCTCGCCTCTGCCGGCACCATCGGCGCGCTATTTGGCACCCCCGTTGCCGCTGCGCTGATATTTTCGCAAACACTGAATAGCTCAAACGATGTGCCCTTGTGGGATCGCCTGTTTGCGCCGTTAATGGCCGCGGCCGCGGGTTCGCTAACCACCAGCCTGTTTTTTCACCCCCATTTTTCACTGCCCATCGCGCACTACACGCAGATGCACTTGATCGATATCCTCAGCGGCGCGGTTGTTGCCGCCATCGCTATTGCTGCCGGAATGGTAGCCGTCTGGTGTCTGCCACGTTTGCACCATTTAATGCATCGATTAAAACACCCGGTACTGATCCTCGGGGCAGGCGGTTTTATCCTTGGGATTTTGGGTGTTATCGGCGGGCCGCTTACCTTGTTTAAGGGACTGGACGAAATGCAGCAGATGGCGTTTAGCCAAACGCTGGGGACATCGGATTATTTCATGCTCGCCGTAATTAAGCTGGCGGCGTTAGTAGTTGCGGCAGCGAGTGGTTTTCGCGGAGGGCGAATCTTCCCGGCGGTATTCGTTGGTGTCGCCTTGGGTCTGATGCTGCACGCCCATGTTGAAGCGGTGCCGGCTGCCATCACGGTTTCTTGCTCTATCCTCGGGCTGGTGCTGGTCGTCACCCGCGACGCCTGGCTGAGTCTGTTTATGGCAGCAGTGGTGGTACCAGATTCCACCCTGCTGCCGCTGCTGTGCATCGTTATGCTGCCCGCCTGGCTGCTGCTGGCAGGCAAGCCGTTGATGGTCGCTGAACGCTCTGATAAATAGCTATCCGCCGTTGCGAGATTCCAGCGCACGGGTCACCGTGCGCAATAATTCAGGAAGATCGGCTTTCGGTAGCACCACCTCGATTAACGACAATCGTTGCGGATGGGACAGCCTGGCCAAAACTTCCTCCAGTTGTACCGCCTGCGTCACCCGCCAGCATTCCGCCTGGCATTCACGACTAAACGCCTGCGGCACCAACGTCCAACTCCAGGCGGCGATATCGTTATAGCGCTGATTTGCCCCGTGTATGGCCCGCTCCACGGTATAGCCGTCATTGTTGAGGAGTAAAATAACGGGTGATTGCCCGTCTCTGAGCATGGAGCCCAGCTCCTGAATGGTGAGCTGCGCCGCGCCATCGCCAATAATCAGGATCACCCGACGGTCCGGACAGGCCGTTTGCGCGCCGAATGCCGCCGGTAGCGCGTAGCCAATAGATCCCCACAACGGTTGAACCAGTACTTCCGCCCCGCAAGGTAATGAGAGCGCAGCCGCGCCAAAGGCGGCGGTTCCCTGATCGACGAGGATAATGTCATTAGGCGCCAGATACTGCTGCACCGTATGCCAGAAGTTTTCCTGCGTCAGAGGCCCCTTCTCAACCTGAATGCGCGCCACTGGCGGACGTTCTGGCGGCAGTGAAAACGACATTTCCAGACACAGCTCCCGCAAGGTGGTGACCGCCTGCTCCATCGGGATGTTAAACCAGCTGGTTCCAATCCGTGAGGCATGTGGCTGAACCTCAATGGTGCGCTCCTGCGGTAGCTGTTGCGTAAACCCGGCTGTCAGGGTGTCGACAAATTGTGTGCCGACACAAAATATCGTGTCGGCATCTTCGATAGCCAGACGAACATAATCGCTACTGGCTCCGGCACTGTATGTGCCAACAAACGCCGGATGACGTTCATCGAACAGCCCTTTGCCCATCAACAACGTGGCGTGGGCCATCGGCGTTTCCGCCATCCAGCGCTGTAAAACCGGCTGCAAACCAAAACGTAGCGCGAGAAAGTCCGCGAGCAGCGCGACGCGCGGGCTGTCCAGCAATCGTTCACGGGCATGATAGCGAAACGCTTCTGCCACACTGCTCTCCGGCTCGTTCAGAGGAACAATCAGGATGTCATTCGGTGGTGTAGCGGGCTGTTTTGCCACATCAGCAGGCAACATCAGATAGCCCGGCCTGCGTTCGATGAGCATTGTTCGCAACACGCGGTCAATTTCATAACAGGCGTTTTGTTCATCCAGTACCGCGCTCGCCGTCGTCACCGCCTGCTGCATACGGTAAAAATGTTGAAAGTCACCATCACCCAGCGTGTGATGCATCAACTCCCCACGACGCTGTGCACCGCGACAGGGCGCGCCAACAATATGCAAAACAGGAACATATTCCGCATAACTTCCTGCAATACCGTTAATCGCACTTAACTCGCCCACACCAAACGTGGTGAGCAGCGCCCCTACCCCGGAGACCCGTGCATAGCCATCTGCCGCATAAGCCGCATTCAACTCGTTCGCACACCCGACCCAACATACGTTGGGATGTTCAATCACGTGGTCAAGAAACTGCAAATTATAATCGCCTGGCACACCAAAGAGATGGCCGACGCCACAGCCTGCCAGCCTGTCCAGCAGATAATCAGCAACGGAATACGGGGTTTGCATGACAGCTATCCTTCTGACGGTAACCTCATGTTGAGTATCGAAGAACTGTGATGACTGTCCAGGAAAGTCGCTGTGAAGGGGTGGAAAGCAGGATTTACAGTTTTGGCGGTAAAAATTCATTGAAGAATAGACGGTGTAACCGTATACACTGAAAGACACACGCATTGTGGAAGGGGGTGACATGGTTTATCACGCAGATGAAAATCGTTATCAGACAATGGAGTACCGCCGCTGCGGTCAGAGCGGCCTTAAACTGCCGATTGTCTCGCTGGGTTTGTGGCACAATTTTGGCGATACCACACAGGTCGAAAACAGTCGGGCATTGTTACAGCGCGCATTCGATCTGGGGATCAACCATTTTGATCTGGCAAATAACTATGGTCCACCGCCGGGTTCGGCAGAACGGAATTTTGGTCGGATCCTGCAGGAAGATTTTTTACCGTGGCGAGATGAGCTTATTATCTCCACTAAAGCGGGCTACACCATGTGGGAAGGTCCCTACGGTGACTGGGGTTCACGCAAATATCTGATTGCCAGTCTCGATCAAAGCCTGAAGCGCCTGGGACTGGAGTATGTCGATATTTTCTACCACCATCGCCCCGACCCTGAAACACCACTCAAAGAAACCATGCGCGCACTGGATCACATCGTCCGTCAGGGCAAAGCCCTGTACGTCGGGTTATCTAACTATCCGGCAGATCTTGCCAGGCAGGCGATTGAAATACTCGACGATTTAGGTACGCCATGCCTTATTCACCAGCCCAAATATTCCATGTTTGAACGTTGGGTCGAAGGCGGTCTGCTGTCGTTGTTACAGGAAAAAGGTGTCGGCAGCATCGCCTTCTCACCGCTGGCTGGCGGACAGTTAACCGACCGCTACCTGAACGGCATTCCTGCGGATTCTCGTGCGGCAAGCGGCAGCCGTTTCCTGAACCCGGATCAAATTACGCCAGAGAAACTGGAGAAGGTGCGGGCGCTGAATGCGCTGGCAGAACGACGCGGGCAAAAGCTTTCCCAGATGGCGCTGGCATGGGTGTTACGGGATGACAAAGTCACGTCAGTGCTGATTGGCGCGAGTAAAACGGCGCAGATTGAAGACGCTGTCGGCATGCTGGCAAACCGTCACTTTACGTCTGAAGAGTGCGCGGAGATTGATGCTATCCTGAGTTGATTGAAATAAAGACACATTTATTAACAAAAAGTGCTCTCACTTACGATTTAAGAGTTAAGGCGATGAAACGGGGCTTTACTGCCCCGTAATATTACGTTAACAGGCCGGCTACGGCTCGATCGTGAAGGAGAGAAAACATGTTCAGGTCACTGATTCTGGCGGCAGTCTTATTGGCTTTTACACCGCTGGCCGCGAACGCCGGCGAAATCACCCTGCTGCCATCAATAAAATTGCAAATTGGCGATCGCGATAACTACGGTAACTACTGGGATGGCGGCCGCTGGCGCGACCGGGATTACTGGCACCATAACTATGAGTGGCGCAAAAATCGCTGGTGGCGTCATGACAATGGCTATCATCGCGGTTGGGATAAACGCAAAGCTTATGAGCGCGGCTACCGTGAAGGCTGGAATGACCGTGACGACCACCGCGGTCGCGGAAAGGGCCGAGGTCATGGCCACCATCATTAATGTAACAAAAGGGCCCGCAGGCCCTTTTGTTTTTACAAACCGAGAGCGGTTCCTACCAACAGCCAGATATTGAGCGTCACCACCAGCACAACAATCACCCAGCCTACCTGTCTTACCCATCGGGTATTCACCAAATCGCCCATCAGCTGACTGTTGCTGGTGAAAATCAACAACGGCACCAGCGCCAGTGCAATACCAAAACTGAGCAACACCTGGCTCATCACCAGAATACGCGTTGGATCTAATCCCATCAGAATCACAATAAAGGATGGCATCATGGTGACCGTACGGCGAACCCAAAGCGGAATGTGAAAACGGATAAACCCTTGCATCACCACCTGCCCCGCCAGCGTACCGACCACAGTAGAAGAAAGTCCCGCAGCCACCAGGCTTAAACCGAACACTGTCGCCGCAGCGTGACTCAACAGCGGTTCAAGGGTCAGATAGGCTTGATCGAGATCGGCAATACCGGTATGCCCGCTAAAATGAAATGCAGCGGCAGCCGTCGCCATCATCGCCAGATTGACAAATCCGGCAATCGTCATGGCGATAGCCACATCCCATTTCGTGGCCGCATAGCGCTGTTGACGTGTTCCGCCGTGCAGATGCTGGGTTAAGGAAGAGTGCAGATAAATGACATGCGGCATGATAGTCGCGCCGAGCACGCCAGCGGCGAGGAACACCGCTTCGGAATTAGGTAGGCTCGGGATAACCATCCCCTTGCTAAGTTGCGCGAAGTTCGGCTGGGAAAAGATCAATTCCACAATGTAAGCCGCAGCCACAAACAGCAGCAAGCCGCCAATCACTTTTTCCAGCGGTTTTTGCCCGCGGCGCTGCAACATCAGAATCAAAAAAGTCGCGATACCGGTGAGCACGGCCCCCTGCAATAACGACACGCCGAGGATCAACTTAAAGCCAATCGCGGCACCAATGAATTCAGCAAGGTCTGTCGCCATGGCGATAATTTCGGCCTGCACCCAGTAGAACCACACCACCGGACGAGGATAGTGATCGCGAATTTGTTCCGCCAGATTTTTACCCGTGGCAATGCCAAGCTTTGCCGATAGCACCTGGATCAGCATCGCCATCAGGTTTGCCCAGACCACCACCCACAACAGTTTATAGCCAAAGCTGGCCCCTGCCTGGATGTTGGTGGCGAAGTTGCCCGGATCGATATAGCCGATCGCTGCGATGAACGCAGGTCCCATTAATGCGAGCTTCAACTTGCGCGCTGCCCGTCCACTGCTACTCTCAACGCGATCGTTAGTCATTTTAGTGCCTCAGAAACATAGCCTTTGCTATGTTTCAAGCTACGCCTATTGAGAATGATTATCAACTTCATTTTGATGGGTGAAGTTGATTTCTCTGATAGTGTTTGTCTATGGATCGATAAGGATTCTGGGAAAAACGGTAAGATGTTTAATTATTGTTATAGATTAGCACAATGACATAACTTTTCACTTCGATACAAAGCATAACGGAAGTGTATCACCGATCACTAATTTTGAATCTCGTCACAGGTCCTTATTATAGTGTGTGTTTGATCTCGTTTTCTTTATGGTTGTTACATAGAATGTGCACGAAAACTAAACCTGCCTCATATTTGGAGCAAATATGGACCGCGTCCTTCATTTTGTATTGGCATTGGCCGTTGTTGCGATCCTTGCGCTGCTGGTAAGCAGTGACCGTAAAAAGATTCGCATTCGTTATGTTATTCAACTGCTTGTTATTGAAGTGTTACTGGCGTGGTTCTTCCTGAACTCCAACGTCGGCCTGGGCTTCGTAAAAGGCTTCTCCGAAATGTTCGAAAAACTGCTCGGTTTTGCCAACGAGGGGACGAACTTCGTCTTCGGCAGCATGAATGATCAAGGCCTGGCATTTTTCTTCCTGAAAGTGCTGTGCCCTATCGTCTTTATCTCCGCCCTGATCGGTATCCTTCAGCATATCCGTGTGCTGCCGGTTATTATCCGCGCAATTGGTTACCTGCTTTCCAAAGTGAACGGTATGGGCAAGCTGGAATCCTTCAACGCCGTCAGTTCTCTGATCCTGGGTCAGTCCGAGAACTTTATCGCCTATAAAGATATTCTCGGCAAAATGTCTCGCAACCGTATGTACACCATGGCTGCAACGGCGATGTCTACCGTTTCCATGTCTATCGTCGGCGCGTACATGACCATGCTGGAGCCGAAGTACGTTGTTGCGGCGCTGGTACTGAACATGTTCAGCACCTTTATCGTGCTGTCGCTGATCAACCCTTACCGCGTTGATGCCAGCGAAGAAAATATCCAGATGTCTAACCTGCATGAAGGTCAGAGCTTCTTCGAAATGCTGGGTGAATACATCCTGGCAGGTTTCAAAGTGGCAATTATCGTTGCGGCGATGCTGATTGGTTTCATCGCGCTGATTGCTGCCCTGAACGCCCTGTTTGCCACCGTGACCGGCTGGTTTGGCTACAGCATCTCCTTCCAGGGCATCCTGGGTTACATCTTCTATCCGGTTGCATGGGTAATGGGTGTTCCGTCCAGCGAAGCGCTGCAGGTGGGCAGTATCATGGCGACAAAACTTGTTTCCAACGAATTCGTTGCGATGATGGACCTGCAGAAAATCGCCTCTACGCTCTCTCCGCGCGCTGAAGGCATCATCTCTGTGTTCCTGGTCTCCTTCGCTAACTTCTCTTCTATCGGTATTATCGCCGGTGCGATTAAAGGCCTGAACGAAGAGCAAGGTAACGTAGTTTCCCGCTTTGGTCTGAAGCTGGTGTACGGCTCTACGCTGGTGAGCGTACTGTCTGCATCTATCGCAGCACTGGTGCTGTAAGCGTAAGACAACGTCGTAGTGATAAGGCCGGGGAATTTCCCCGGCTTTTTTATGCCTGCTATTCAGCAGAGCAGAGAGATACCGGTAAGAATCGACAGGATGCAGAAACAAAAAACCCCCGCTTTTCAGCGAGGGTTTAAATTTTGGTGGAGCTAAGCGGGATCGAACCGCTGACCTCTTGCATGCCATGCAAGCGCTCTCCCAGCTGAGCTATAGCCCCATTACGTAAAGCTTGTCGAGTTGACGGGCGGCATCATATGAATTCCCTTCGCGTGTGTCAACGGCAAAATTAACTCATAGAATTCAATCGCTGAAAAAGCAGTCAAATGAAGAACATTGCGCAACAACTCGCATTCAGTAGTTAAACGCGTCACGGTTTCTACTAAAATGGTGCTATAAAATGAGCCACTAATTAACCCCACGACTATTCAGGGAATCGTTATGTTCAAGGAACGGATGACGCCAGAAGAACTTGCTAATTTGACCGGATACAGCCGACAGACCATCAATAAATGGGTGCGCAAGGAGGGTTGGGCTACATCACCAAAACCAGGCGTACAGGGCGGTAAAGCGCGTCTGGTTCACGTCACCGAACAAGTTCGTGAATACATTCGCAGCGCTGAGCGTTCAGCCGAAGGTTTATCAGATAATTTATCGTTATCAGGCGATACCTCTATCGAAGCTCTACTGATTAGGCTCGCCAAAGAGATGACTCCGTCAGAACAGAAAATGTTTACGTCACTGATCCTGCGTGAAGGCATTACGGGTTTATTACAACGCTTAGGGATCCGCGACAACAAATAATATGAAAAAATTACGCAGCAAAATGACGACCGAAGAACTGGCGGACTGTCTCGGAGTTGCCAAACAAACCGTCAATCGTTGGATCAGAGAACAAAACTGGACCACCGAAAAGTTTCCCGGCGTTAAAGGGGGTCGTGCAAGGCTGATTCATATCGACTCCAGCGTCCGCACGTTTCTGCTCAATATTCCGGCTTTTCGCAAAGTACCTGAAATTTATCAGGCAGAGGAACCGTTGGCAGAATACAACCACGTGGTGCGTAGCCACGCCTGTCGCCAGATAATTAGCGCACTGGACAACATGTCCCCAACGGAACAAGAAAAGCTGGCAATGTATATTTCTCGCGAAGGTATTCGCACTTTCCTTACCCGTCTGGGTATTGATGAGTCTGAATAACAGGCAAAAAAAACGGCAGGATGCGCTCCTGCCGTTGTTTCATCGCTCAACCGAGCTTACTGCTGGCTTTCACGCTCAGCAATAAACGCCAGCGCTTTATTAATACGCTCAATGCTGCGGGATTTACCAATCGCATGCACTGTGACGTCTAACGCCGGAGACTGACCCGCACCGGTTACGGCTACGCGCAGCGGCATCCCAACTTTACCCATACCCACTTCCAGCTCATCAGCGGTCGCCTGAATCGCGTGGTGCACGTTTTCTGCCGTCCACTCGCTGATAGCAGCCAGTTTATCGCGAACCACTTCCAGCGGCTGACGTGCTACCGGACGCAGGTGTTTCTTCGCGGCGTCCGCGTCGAACTCAGCAAAATCTTCGTAGAAGTAACGGCAGCTCTGCGCCATCTCTTTCAGCGTTTTGCAGCGCTCACCCAGCAGTTTAACCAGCTCAGACAGCTGCGGGCCGACGCGAGTGTCGATATTTTCCTGCTCAATGTGCCATTGCAGATGCGTTGCCACATATTCCGGTGCCAGCGCATTAATGTAGTGATGGTTCAGCCACTGCAGTTTTTCGGTGTTGAACGCACTGGCAGACTTACTCACCGCACCAAGGGAAAACAGTTTGATCATCTCTTCACGGGTGAAGATTTCCTGATCGCCGCTGGACCAGCCCAGACGCACCAGATAGTTCAGCAGCGCTTCCGGAAGGTAACCGTCGTCGCGATACTGCATAACGCTGACCGCACCGTGACGTTTAGAAAGTTTTTTACCATCGTCGCCGTTGATCATCGACACGTGTGCATAAACCGGTACCGGCGCATTCAGCGCTTTCAGGATGTTTATCTGACGCGGAGTGTTGTTGATATGGTCTTCACCACGAATAACGTGAGTGATTTCCATATCCCAGTCGTCGACCACCACACAGAAGTTGTAGGTCGGGGAACCGTCGGTACGGCGGATGATCAGATCGTCCAGCTCCTGGTTGCTGAATTCGATCGGCCCACGGATCTGGTCATCAAAAATAACGGATCCATCCTGCGGGTTGGCAAAACGCACCACGCATGGTTCATCATCAGCATGATGTTCATGACCGTGGCGGCAGCGACCGTCGTAACGAGGCTTCTCACCGTTTGCCATCTGCTCTTCACGCAGCGCGTCCAGACGTTCTTTGGAGCAGTAGCATTTGTACGCGGTACCGGCTTCCAGCATCTCATCAATCACGGCGTTGTAGCGATCAAAACGTTTGGTCTGGAAGTACGGGCCTTCATCCCATTCCAGATTCAGCCAGTTCATGCCATCCATAATGGCTTCAATAGCTTCCGGAGTGGAGCGTTCGAGATCGGTGTCTTCAATACGCAGCACAAACTCACCGTCATGGTTACGTGCAAAAAGCCAGGAATATAGAGCAGTACGCGCACCACCGACGTGCAGGTAACCTGTCGGGCTTGGCGCGAAGCGAGTTTTGATTTTCATGAAATGGCCTTACGTTTATAAAGATGCCGACAACCGGCAAATCCAGGGAAGATTATCAGGCTCGTATTCTATCACTGTGGTCTGATTCCTCAATGTTGTTCAGGTTGGAACATCACGCTTTGCCATTTTCGTATACAAATCATGCTGCATGGATTGATTTGCGATCGTTTTGTTTAAATTTACGACGAACGAACAAATTCTTTAGAAAATGCGTTGACTCATTTTCAACTCTCCCTATAATGCGACTCCACACAGCGGGGGTGATTAGCTCAGCTGGGAGAGCACCTCCCTTACAAGGAGGGGGTCGGCGGTT
>OKBV01000006.1_pt1 | contig 99987 bp, 86 predicted proteins | sample 1614461 | NCBI WGS metagenome assembly OKBV01 (sample SAMN04436941, study PRJEB24849) | human gut metagenome | biome: human gut; feature: NICU; material: stool | host: Homo sapiens | place: USA: Saint Louis, MO | collected 2009-11-12
TTCAGGTGTTAGTGTCCTTACGGACGTGGGGGTTCAAGTCCCCCCCCTCGCACCATAATCCACGTTGATATTGCTCGCACTGGGCGAAGGTGGCGGAATTGGTAGACGCGCTAGCTTCAGGTGTTAGTGTCCTTAGGATGTGGGGGTTCGAGTCCCCCCCCTCGCACCAATTATCTTATTTCCCTCTCGATTTCCTTCTCTAGTTTTGTTCATCCCTGATTCCAGTTCATTATTACCAGAACAATGCCACCAATCAGCGCCGCGCATGAAGGTAACAAAACAAAGTGCCGTAAACGCTTGTGGTACAACATGAGCGAAGTCAGTAGTAATCCTAATACAATCATCACCTTCCATACGTAGACCGACAGCTCGCTATATGCCATCCCGGCAATCAGCATTCCCGGCAGCAGAACACCCCATCCACTGCCCAGCGTACGTTGCAACATGATTCCACCAATGACACTGATAATGATAACCAATATCATATGATAAAATTTCTCATTTGTCAGCCGTGAAGCACTATCAATTATATGAGTTTTACTTAACGATTGATGACATGAATAACCCAAGGTGATAAATTGCTCACCGGTTAGCTCTTCAACTAAAAACAATAAAAACCTCTGCGAATGATACCCCGTTCGTTATTTGTTTTATTTACCAACACACCTTCGTACATTGCAGATAACTAACAATATTTACCTATGACAGTACAATCCTGGCGAACTCTGCGCACCAAAAAATACCAACTCTCTTTACGACTGTTTCTGCTGCTCAACGCAGTCTCCGCGCTGTTTACGCTTTTTTTCCCACTGTTTGCGGTCAAAGCCTTATCAGTATCGGCGTTGCTGATACTGGTGATGAGTACACTGCTGCTGGTATGGCATGGGAAATACGCAGATAAAAGAATTAATCTCCCTTTTATTTCAATCGTTTTTGGCTTGTTATGGGCGTTACACATATTATTGAAATATAATGCTTTAGGTCAGAATGATTATTATTTCCTGTTAATAGCGCTTCTCAGCGTACTGTTTATTGGCTCTATCGCTTTTGCCAATAATATCATCGCGTTTACGCTCCACTCACTCCCCTCCGTCGCCGTTTGTTTATGGCTTAACGGCAGCGAGCATGGTTTGCGGATTTTCTATTTTATGGCGCTGCCTATGGCCGGTATCGCCATCCAGCATGTGATACAAAAGCGCTACGATGGGTTCGCTCAGCAACTGATGTACAAACTGCTGGAAGAACGAGAAACCCTGAACGGGCTCAGCATGCTCGACCCGCTAACCGGTTTGTATAATCGCCGGGGGCTGCAACACCGGCTCGATACGCTGTTGGCCCTAAGTAATTCGAGACACTTCGTTCTGCTGCTGGATATCGACCATTTCAAATCCTATAACGATCATTACGGACATATGATGGGCGACCAGGCGTTGATCCGTGTTTCTGCCGCCATCCGAGACTCCGTCCGCTCCAGGGATGTGGTGGCACGTTTTGGCGGTGAAGAGTTTATGATTTTGCTGACCGCAGTCGATCCACAGCAGGCCCAGGCTGCCGCCGAACGTATCCGCCAGAAAGTGTACGACCTTAAAATCCCTCACATGTTTAATGAGAGCGTGGCAACCAACGTAACCGTCAGTATCGGCATTGCACCTCTGGTCGAACAGGATATTGATGCTGCTATTGCCAAAGCGGATAAAGCCCTTTACGAGGCCAAGAATCTTGGGCGTAACAATACTCTGGTCAGCGATGAGCTACGGGTAAACTGCCCTTCTACCTGAGCTTTCTGTGCGGTGCCACCCGAGATGGCGACAAAGATCTTGCTATCGCCTAACACCAATTATAGGATTAGAAATCATTATCATTAAGATTAACATCCTTATATCGACATGGCTTATCGTTCCGCACCGATCGTTGAAGATGTCATCTGGCGTAGCCATCTCCCCTCAGAGATGCCCTCGCTGGCTGCTGCCGTACGCGCAACGATAGCCAAAACTCGCGAGCACTTGCTGGACTTCATTCGTCTTGACGAAACGCCTGTGCCAGGTGCAATGACGCTGCATGAATGGACGCAACCGACGACGCTAAGTTCATTGCTCGCTGTTTATTCAGACCATATCTATCGCAACCAGCCCACGCTGCCCCGCGAAAATAAGCCCCTGATATCTCTTTGGGCGCAATGGTATATCGGCCTGATGATGCCTCCGTTAATGGTGGCCCTGCTGACGCAAAAAGAGGCTATAGACGTCTCTCCTGAACACATGCACGTAGAATTCCACGAAACGGGCCGAGCAGCCTGCTTCTGGATCGATGTCCATCAGGATCATCTGGCTACAGCCCTGTCTCCTCAACAACGCATGGAAACGCTGATTCTCTCAGCGCTAACGCCGGTTGTGCAGGCGCTGGAAGCAACGGGTGAGATCAACGCAAAGCTTATCTGGAGCAACACCGGATACTTAATTCACTGGTATTTAACGGAAATGAAGCCGTTGTTAGGTGAAGAACTGCTGACCACGCTGCGCCAGACCTGCTTTTTTGAGAAACAACTTTCCTGCGGTCAGGATAATCCTCTATGGCGTACCGTTGTTCCGCGTGAAGGGCTGTTAGTGCGCAGAACCTGCTGCCAACGCTATCGCCTGCCTGACGTTCAGCAATGCGGAGACTGCACGCTGAAGTAAGCGAGGAGCCGTAGCCCCTCGCCAGATATTTATGCAACCTGCTGGTTTTCCTCTTCCATACGCTGCGCTTCTTCTTTTTCCTGCGCTAATAACTGCTTTTCGTAGACCTTAAAGAACGGGAAGTAGATAACGGCCGATACCAGCGCCAACAGCACCACCAGGATAGCCGCACGATAATCCCAACCTAACGCCCATGCGGCGCCAACCGGTGCCGGGGCCGTCCAGGGAACCACTGAAATTACCCGCCCAATTAAATCCAGTTTCATCGCCGCCCACGCCAGTACCGCATTCACCATCGGAGCCAGCAGGAAGGGGATAAAAAACACTGGGTTCATGACAATCGGCGTACCGAATATCACCGGTTCGTTAATATTAAAAATGCTGGGGACCACGCTCAGACGCCCAATCGAGCGTAGATGAGCGGAACGACTCCGCAGATAGCAAATCACCAACCCCATCGTCGCGCCGGAACCACCAACCACAATGAAGAACGTCCAGAACGCTTCCATAAAGATATGCGGCAACGGCGCACCCTGCGCCAGCGCCGACTGGTTCATCCCGAGATTGGTGAGCCAGAACATTTGCAGCATTCCCGACACAATAGCCGCGCCGTGAATACCGGCAAACCACAGCAGATGGCCGATCAATACCGCCAGCAGGATCGCCGGGAGAGAATCTGCAGCCGACACCAGTGGTTTGAAAATGGCCATAATGGCCTGCGGGATCAGCATGTCAAACTGCGACTGTATCACCAGGCTTAGCGGGTACAGCGTCAGCACCACCACCAGCACCGGGATCAGCAGATCGAAAGAGTTTTTGATCATCGGCGGCACCTGATCGGGTAAACGGATGCCAATGTTGTGCGCCTTCAGGAAGCGCATCATTTCAACGCAGTAAATGGCTACCAGGATGGCGGTGAAAATCCCCGTTCCTCCCAGACTATCAACCGGCATCGTGCCTTTGGTTTTTGGCGCTGCAATCAGCAAAAAAGCCATGATTGATAGCATCGCACACATAAACGGATCTAACTGATGCGACTTCACATAGTGCTTGCCCAGGTTATAAGCAATAGCCGCACATATGTAGACCGACATGATCCCCATCGTCATATCAAACGGTGTGAGGATTTGGCCTTCAAACTGTTTTGCCAAATCCAGCCACGCACGGGCGAATCCCCAGGTGGTATCGGGAGAAAACGGCGGATAGGCAAAAACCAGCAGAAAAGAGCCTACAATCATAAAAGGCATCGCCGAAATAAAACCGTCACGAATAGCCATGACATGACGTTGTGAAGAGATGCGCCCGGCAACAGGGCTAACATAGTTTTCAACAAAGCGGAAAATCACGTTAAAGACAGCATGGTTAGTAGACATAGCCGTTCTCCCGTTGTGCAAAACCTTGCAACCGTGGTGGCATCAACACCACCACGTAAAGCCCATTACCACTTTTCGCAACCGTGCCGGGGGGAACACCAGCACTACCGCTATTCGAGTTAAGTTTCATAGATGGCTCTTATTATGTGATACAGAGGAAGTGACAACTTCAGTATTAATCGTCATTTCAGCATTCTGCAACCGGTTACTGTAACCGGTTTCTTTGATTGTGAAGACGATCGAAAAACTGCTAATGTTGCTATATTGTTACAATAAAATATTTACAGTGCGGTTGCCCCTATGACAAATTACATCCTGCATGTTTTCTGCTGTGAAGGGTTATCTGTAAGCGATAGGGAGAGAAGAATGAGTTTGCAATCAGTACGTCAATTCCTGGCGCAACATGCACCAGATATTGAGATTATCGAATTAGATCAGAGCACAGCAACCGTTGATCTGGCAGCAAAAGCCCATAACGTTGAACCTGGCCAGATAGCGAAAACACTTTCGCTAAAGGTGAAGAACGACATCATCCTGGTCGTGGCAAAAGGTGATGCCCGACTGGATAATAAAAAGCTAAAGAGTACGTTCGGTGCCAAAGCCCGTATGTTGAGTAGTGATGAGGTCGTGAGCGCGACGGGGCATCCCGTTGGCGGCGTTTGCCCCTTCGGATTAGAAACACCGATTTCAGTGTACTGTGATGTTTCTCTGAAGCACTACGCTGAAGTGTTGCCTGCCGCAGGTGCCATCCACAGCGCGGTTCGCATCACGCCTGAGAGGATGGCTGAACTGACTTCTGCCACCTGGGTTGACGTGTGTCAGTAATGCTTCACGCGCCAAATCGGCGACCAAACCCGGCACAAAGCACGTCAACGTTGCCTGTCACGAAGCCGCCTGCATAAAAGGCGCTGGCTCGCCAGCACGCAGGTACAGCAGGATATCGGCAGCATCCAGTAACCCGGCATCTGAGCTTACTCCCAGTTTGGACATCACATTAAATTTGTGTGCCCGAATGGTTTTAATGTTCCGTTCAAGCTGAGCGGCAATCTGCGGCATCGAATAGCCATTTGACATAAAGCGCAGTATTTCTCGTTCTGTCGGACTGAGCATGCGGCTTTGATTAATATACCAATGGTTTTTCGTGCTTTCGGTTCCTCGGCTTGGGCAGCTTAACGCCGTAAATAAAGCGTCCTGTAGCACCGTTAATGAAGAAGCTTTACTCACAACGCCATCCAGCGGCAAGGGGGACAAGGAGCCAATTAAACGCGCTTCAGCGTCATCATCGGCAATCACCACACGGCGAATCCGTGGAAAATTTATCGCCAGTTCCGTTAAATAGGCCAACCCAGCTCTGCGATCGCTTCTGATTGCAGAGAGAGAAAAAATAACTGCCGAAAACGACATCTTTAACATTGCCTGACTAAAAGTGGGCTGGCTAGAAAAGAGATGAAGTTTATATTGGTCATCTGGCATGGTATTAAATAAACTATTAATACCTACACTGCTCATTGTACACTTTTCTACCAGTGCAACGTTTCTTTTGATGATTCTGCTTTCCATTCCGTGGTTTCTCCATAAACTGAAGGTAAATTAAGTTCTCGCGATCCTTGAGAACTATTTATCCAGGCATACATTTCTGCATTGCTATTTATCGACAAGCGACGCATAGCACTATTCTTTTGGGCACTGATTGTTTTATTGCTTTTCTTCAGCAACATCGCAATCTGATTAATTCCCCAGCCTTTCCCAAGGAGGCGCAGCACTTTCCTTTCAGAGAGAGTGAGGACTATTGAGCGCGCGCTATGATCTAACAATTGCGGCATGGCAGGTGGAGAAAGTAGTGTCTTACTTATTCTTTCTGCTCGCGCATTTCCTGCGTGAATGACGCTCACTAAACTTTCTATCGGCTCTGCATCAGAGAGCAGCGAACTGACAGGACACATCAGTAGCTCAATAGCCAAAGGATAAAAAATACGAGAGACGAGAAAGACCCAGTGAATATCACGGTATTGAGATAATAAAGAATAATATTGTTCGCAGACTGAACGAGGATAATTGCAGTCTCCAGTTAAATCAGCAATCACCAAATCAGCGTACCGTAGTTGTAATAATGTTAGTTCTTCAACAGAACAACAGTATGTAAGTTCGTAATCGGCAAACTGCGCCTGTATTATACCTTTAAGCCCGGTCTGTATAATCGGTGATTTACTAATAATAATTGCGTTTTTGCAGCGTCCTTGCAACATATCCCCTCCACACTCACCAGTCCGTAATCATACTTAATTCAGTTCTCCCGAATAAATTAATAGCCATTAATTCACGGGAAAATACTCCGAACAATAAACGGGGTGAATTGCTTATCCTTGGCGTTTATTAAAATAAAAGTATTGGCACTACAATCCAGATAAAGCCAAACTGTCAAGCTATTATTACATGATTACGCATAAATACGTTATTTGTAAAATTAAAATAACTACAATAGATCGTTAGCATGGCTTATGTATTTGCCATCCGGGTAAATAACGCTACATTACAGTCATGCGCCCTCTCATACCTCGGCGAGTGGGGAGTGTTAATATGCCATAACCGTATCGTCGGTGTCTTTTTTCGACACAAAGATTGATCTTAGCCAGAGCCAGCGGGCTCATGCTTCATGATAAAAGTAAACATTCGTCACTCAAAGAGATCCTTTTCAGTCAGAGCGAACCATGCAAACAGAGCAGTCGTCACAGCGAACGGTTACACGGTTATGTATTCAATGCGGTCTTTTTTTACTTCAGCATGGGGCAGAAAGCGCGCTGGTTGACGAGCTATCCACCCGCCTCGGGCTGGCGCTTGGCATGGATAGTGTAGAAAGCGCTATCTCCTCTAACGCTATCGTCCTGACCACCATTAAAGACGGGCAATGCCTGACATCAACGCGAAAAAATCAGGATCGCGGCATTAATATGCACGTCGTGACGGAAGTGCAGCACATTGTCATTTTGGCGGAACATAAACTGCTGGATGTTAAAGGCGTAGAGAAACGCTTTAGCCAGATTAAACCACTGCGCTATCCAAGATGGCTGGTCGCCCTGATGGTCGGTTTATCCTGCGCCTGTTTTTGTAAACTCAATAACGGCGGATGGGATGGTGCGGTGATCACCTTTTTCGCCAGCATGGTGGCGATGTATATCCGCCAGATACTGGCATCCCGGCATTTACATCCGCAAATCAATTTTTGCATCACCGCCTTTGTGGCGACCACCATTTCAGGTTTGCTGCTGACGTTGCCGACCTTTAGCAATACCCCGACTATCGCTATGGCCGCCAGCGTGCTACTGCTGGTTCCGGGCTTTCCGTTGATCAACTCCGTCGCGGATATGTTTAAGGGACACATTAATACCGGACTCGCTCGCTGGGCTATTGCCAGTCTGCTTACGTTGGCGACCTGTATTGGCGTGATCGTGTCGATGACCTTATGGGGGCTGCGCGGATGGGCGTGATCGATTTCATACTGGCGCTGATGCAGGATATGATCCTGTCGGCGATCCCGGCGCTTGGCTTTGCCATGGTATTCAATGTCCCCCATCGGGCGCTCCCATGGTGCGCATTACTCGGCGCACTCGGTCACGGCTCACGAATGGTGATGATGACCGCAGGGTTTAATATTGAATGGTCAACATTTATGGCGTCGCTGCTGGTCGGCTGCATTGGGATCCAGTGGTCGCGCTGGTATCTGGCGCATCCGAAAGTCTTCACCGTCGCGGCAGTGATCCCCATGTTTCCCGGGATCTCCGCCTACACAGCCATGATCTCAGCAGTAAAAATCGGCCATTTTGGTTACAGCGAAGTGCTGATGATTACCCTGCTGACCAACTTCCTGAAAGCCTCATCGATTGTCGGTGCGCTCTCCATCGGTCTGTCCGTGCCAGGATTATGGCTGTATCGCAAACGTCCACGCGTTTGACGGTGCACTTTCTTTAATGCCGTGCAGAGAGGGGAATCTCCCCTCACCTGCTGCTCTCCTTCTTCTCTGTGTTACTATAAAAGCAGTCCCCTTCTCGGTTGTTGTTCAGTATTGAGAAACATTATGCCCTGCAAAATTTTGACGCCAGACGTCACGAGCATTGACGCCTTACTACACGATCACCACGCTGTGCTGGCCAAGTCTGCGGGTGGCGCCGTAGCCGTATTCGCTAACAATGCACCAGCGTTTTACGCGGTGACGCCTGCGAGACTGGCTGAGCTGTTGGCGCTTGAGGAGAAACTGTCACGCCCGGGAAGCGATGTGACATTGGATGATCAATTTTATGAAGAGCCGCAAACCGCTCCCGTTGCCGTGCCAATGGGGAAATTTGCGATGTACGCTGCCTGGCAGCCTGATGCCGATTTTCAGCGTCAGGCCGCTTTATGGGGCGTAGCGTTGCGAGAGCCGGTTACTGCTGAAGAACTGGCCTCATTTGTTGCCTACTGGCAGGCTGAAGGCAAAGTCTTTCACCATATTCAGTGGCAGCAAAAACTGGCGCGCAGCATTCAGATTGGACGGGCCAGCAATGGCGGAATGCCAAAGCGCGATGTGAACAGCGTCAGTGAACCTGACAGCCACATTCCACCGGGTTTTAGAGGATAACGATGAAAAACGTTGGCGACCTGATGAAACGTCTGCAAAAAATGATGCCACCTAATGTCGAGCCCGCCTTTAAAACGGGCGAGGAGCTGCTGGCATGGCAAAAAGAGCAAGGTGAAATTCGTGCCGCAGCGCTGGCCCGCGAAAACCGGGCCATGAAAATGCAGCGCACATTCAACCGTTCCGGTATCCGTCCGCTGCATCAGAACTGTTCGTTCGAAAACTATCGGGTTGAGTGCGAAGGTCAGATGAACGCCCTGAGCAAAGCCCGCCAATACGTTGAAGAGTTTGACGGCAACATCGCCAGCTTTATCTTCTCCGGCAAACCCGGCACCGGCAAAAACCATCTGGCCGCCGCCATCTGCAACGAACTGCTATTGCGCGGCAAGTCGGTACTGATCATTACCGTGGCCGATATCATGTCGGCGATGAAAGAGACGTTCAGCAAGCGTGAAACCAGCGAAGAACAGCTACTCAACGATCTGAGCAATGTGGATCTGCTGGTGATCGACGAGATCGGCATGCAGACCGAATCCCGCTATGAAAAAGTGATTATTAATCAAATTGTCGATCGCCGTTCATCCTCAAAACGTCCGACCGGCATGTTAACTAACAGCAATATGGATGAAATGAACAAGCTGCTGGGCGAGCGCGTGATGGATCGTATGCGCCTTGGCAACAGCCTGTGGGTCATTTTTAACTGGGAAAGCTACCGTAGTCGGGTCACCGGTAAAGAGTATTAACGTATTAGGACCACTCCTAAGACTGCCAGCGCTATACTGCGCTGAAAAGGCATAACACGAGTTGCATATAATGATGAAAACTACCAAACGTCTGCTGTGCTGTGCGCTTGCCGCCAGCACGCTCATCTCCACCAGCGTTTTCGCCGCCTCCTGGCAGGATTCGCTCTCCAGCGCGGCCAGTGAGCTAAGCAAACAAAGCTCCGGCTCGCAAAGCAGCTCGTCGCTCTCTTCCCTGACCAGCCTGCTGAATGGCAGCAATCAGTCGTTGACCTCCAGCAGCATGAATAACGCCGCCGGGATCCTGGAATATTGCGCGAAACGGAAGCTGGCCTCGGTCACCGACACGCAAAACGTCAAAAACCAGGTGCTGGATAAACTGGGGCTCAGTGCTCCTGAGCAGAAACAAGACACCAACTATATGGACGGGATTCAGGGTCTGCTCAACGCCAAAGATGGTCAACAGCTGGACCTGAACACGATTGGCAACAGCTCGCTGGCGAAGCAGGTTAAAACCAAGGCCTGCGATCTGGTGTTAAAACAGGGCATGAACTTCATTTCCTGACGCACGACACGCCGCGTATAACCTGCGCGGCATCTATTTATTTCCGTCAATGCATTCACATTTCAAATAAATAGTAATTCCCCACAAAAACGCGCATATCTAAACCAATTCTGAATAACAACGTAATTTAATGTCACTACAATTGCAGCAATGTAACAACGCTATTACATTGTGCTTTCCCCCTAATGATTAGCCTGCCAGGCATGTGCCCGGTTTACTGAGGATCGACCGTTGTCAGAATTAATCTCCATCACTCTGTTTCTCGCTTCAGTGCTGATTTACGCCTGGAAAGCGGGTCGCAACACCTGGTGGTTTGCCGCCACGTTAACGGTGCTGGGGATTTTTATTGTCCTGAATATCACGCTGTACGCCAGTGACTATTTCACCGGCGACGGGATCAATGACGCGGTACTCTACACGCTGACCAACAGCCTGACCGGCGCGGGGATTGGAAAATATATTTTGCCGGGGGTCGGCATCGCGCTGGCGCTGACGACGGTTTTTGTCGCGCTCGGTTGGATCCTGCGCCGCCGTCGCCATCACCCGCATCATGTGGGTTACAGTCTGCTGGCCCTGCTGCTGGCGCTGGCCTCCGTTGACGCCAGCCCGGCGTTTCACCAGATAACCGAACTGGTGAAGTCGCAGTCGCGCGATGGCGATCCGGATTTCACGACGTATTATAAAGAGCCGTCGAAAACCATTCCCAACCCGAAGCTGAACCTGGTGTATATCTACGGTGAGAGCCTCGAGCGCACCTATTTTAATAACGACGCGTTCCCGGATCTGACCCCGGAACTCGGCGCGTTAAAAAATGAAGGTCTGGATTTCAGCAATACCATGCAACTGCCGGGTACCGATTACACCATCGCTGGCATGGTCGCCTCCCAGTGCGGTATTCCGCTGTTTGCGCCATTTGAAGGCAACGCCTCGGCGTCGGTCTCAAGTTTCTTCCCTAACAATATCTGTCTGGGCGATATCCTGAAAAACTCCGGCTATCAGAACTACTTTGTGCAGGGTGCCAACCTGCGCTTTGCCGGCAAAGACGTGTTCCTGAAATCTCACGGCTTTGACCATCTGTACGGTGCGGAAGAGTTAAAAAGCGTGGTGGCGGACCCGGCCTATCGTAACGACTGGGGCTTCTACGACGATACCGTGCTGGACGAAGCATGGAAAAAATTCGAAGAGCTTTCGCGCTCGGGCCAGCGTTTTTCACTGTTTACCCTGACCGTGGACACCCATCATCCGGATGGATTTATCTCACGTAGCTGCAACCGTAAACGTTATGACATCGACGGGAAGGCTAACCAGTCGTTCAGCGCGGTCAGCTGCAGCCAGGAAAACATTGCCGAATTTATCAATAAAATCAAAGCATCGCCGTGGTTTAAAGATACCGTTATCGTGGTTTCTTCCGATCATCTGGCGATGAACAACACCGCATGGAAGTATCTGAACAAGCAGGATCGTAACAACCTGTTCTTCGTGCTGCGCGGCGACCAACCGCAACAGGACACGCTGGCGGTAAAACGTAATACGATGGATAACGGCGCAACGGTACTGGATATTCTCGGCGGCGATAACTTTATCGGTCTTGGCCGTAGCAGCTTGTCTAGCGAATCCGTGTCGGAAGTATTCCTGAACATTAAAGAAAAAATGCTGGCGTGGAAGCCCGATATCATTCGTCTGTGGAATTTCCCGAAAGAGATGAAAGAGTTCACCGTCGACCAGGACAAAAATATGATCTCCTTCTCCGGCAGCCATTTCCGCCTGCCATTGCTGCTGCGTGTATCGGACAAACGCGTAGAGCCGCTACCGGAAAGCGAATACTCGGCCCCGCTGCGCTTCCAGCTGGCGGATTTCGCCCCGCGCGATAACTTTGTCTGGGTCGATCGCTGCTACAAAATGGCGCAACTGTGGGCGCCGGAGCTGGCGCTTTCTACCGACTGGTGCGTTTCACAGGGTCAGTTAGGCGGGCAGCAAATTGTGCAGCACGTCGACAAAGCCAAATGGAAAAGTAAAACCGTATTTAAAGATACGGTGATCGACATGGAGCGCTACAAAGGTAACGTCGATACGCTGAAAATTGTCGATAACGACATTCGCTACAAAGCAGATAGCTTCGTTTTCAACGTGGCGGGCGCGCCGGAAGAGGTGAAACAATTTAGCGGTATTTCACGCCCCGAATCCTGGGGACGCTGGTCCAATGCGCAGCTCAGCGAAGAAGTAACGATTGAGTACAAAGCCCCGCTACCGAAGAAATTCGATCTGGTCATTACCGCGAAAGCCTTCGGCGACAACGCTAATCGCCCTATTCCCGTACGCGTTGGCAACGAGGAACAGACGCTGGTGTTAGGCCATGATGTCAGCACCACCACCTTACATTTTGATAACCCGGCGGACGCCGATACGCTGGTGATTGTCCCGCCCGATCCGGTTGCCACCAACGAGGGTAATATTCTCGGCCACTCGCCGCGTAAGCTGGGGATCGGGATGGTTGAAATCAAAATAGTGGCTGCTCAGGGATAAAAAAAACAGCGCCCAACACCACACCGGGCGCTGCATGGCAACCTTATTCCAGACCGTTCACCGCCTGGCGCATACCCTGCACCAGAATCATCTCCAGGTTGGCCGTCACCTGCCCGGCAAGCCCAGGTAACAACGTCAAATCCTCTCCCCAGTGCGCCGCATCGCCAAGCACTGCATCCACCAGATCACGCAGCGTTAAATCATTGCCAACTCGCGGCCACAGGCTGGCATAGAGGCTTACCCACTGCTCATCATCCTGTATCGGATAGCGTTCCCCGTTACGCTCTGCGCGATAAAACGCCAGCAGCGCAGCGAGGGCAAACGTTAACCGCACTGGCCAGCGTCCATTTTGCTCACCCGCCAACAGTTGCGGCAAAATTCGGGTGCGGAATTTAGTCATCCCGTTAAGCGCAATGGAAAGCAACTGGTGGCGAATGTAGGGGTTCTGAAAACGCCCGCTCACCGCGTCGGCAAATTCTCGCAGTTCGTCCGCCGGGAGATCCAACACCGGAATAATCTCCTCACTAATCGCCCGCTCGACAAAGCGGCGGATATCAGCATCCTGCATCGCCTCGCCAACGGTCTCCAACCCGCACAGCCACGCCACCGGCACCAGCGCCGTATGCGCGCCATTGAGAATAGCGACTTTGCGCTCTTTGTACGGTTTGATATCGCTCACTACACGGATATTCAGCGGACACTGCGCCAGCTTCAGCTCCTCAGCCAGCCACTGCGGCCCCTGGATCACAAACAGGTAAAAATGCTCCGCGGTATCGAGAAACGCATCGTGATAGCCAAGTGTAGCCTCCAGCGCTGCGGCTTCTTCGCGCGGGTAGCCGGTGACAATACGGTCAACCAGCGTGGAACAGAACGTGTTTGCCGTCTCCACCCAGTCGGCAAATGCCGGAGGAAGATGCCACTCCTGCGCATACCGCAGTACCAGGGTTTTGAGCGCCTCACCGTTATAGTCGATAAGCTCGCACGGAATAATTACCCAGCCCTTATCCACCGCGCCCTCAAAGTGGTTAAAGCGCTCCATCAGCAGGCGCGTCAGTTTGGCCGGAAAGCTCACCGGCGGCGCATCATCCACACAGTCTGCCGCGTGATAGCTAATTCCGGCTTCGGTAGTATTTGAAAACACAAAACGGATATCCGCATTGTGCGCCAGCGTCAGATACGCCGCGAAATCCTGGTACGGGTTGATTTCGTTATTCACCGACCGGATAAGCCGCGCCTCACTCACCGCATCACCCTGCTCGTTTAGCCCGCGAATAAGCGTGGTATACAGCCCGTCCTGGGTATTCAGCGACGGCGGGAAATCGGTATTAATTGGCCGAACGATGGTTACGCCAGCGTTCAGATCGGTATGCTCGTTGAGGATATCCAGTTGCCAGTCGACAAACGCCCGCAGAAAGTTACCTTCTCCAAACTGGATCACACGCGTTGGGTAGCTGGCTCCCGGAAAATCACGTCGATTCAATGTTTTCATCCTGTTTTCCCTCTCAGAACGTGATCACGCCTTTAATCAGTTCACGGTTGTTGATCACATCCCGCTCGTAGATTTCAGCCAGTGTGGCAAACGCGTAACGGTGCGTAAGCATCATGTCGGCGGTCAATTTGCCTTCCGACATCAGGCGGCCCACTTTGGCGAAATCTTCCGGCGTGGCGTTGCGACTGCCCATCATGGTGGTCTCTTTCTTGTGGAACTCAGGGTCAGAGAACTGCAAATCGCCTTTAAACAACCCAACGAAAACGATGCTGCCGCCATGACGAATCAAATTCACCGTGTTATTCATCGCATGTTGATTCCCCGTGGCATCAATGACCTTTTGCGCCAGCGAACCGCCAAACTGAGCGCGCAGCTGCGCATCAAAATCTTCAGCGGATGGGTCGATAACCGGAAGTCCCAGGCGGGAAACCACATGGTCTCGGCGTGCGGGACTGGTATCGGCGACCACCACCTGTGCGCCATCGGCTTTGGCAATCGCTGCAGCCCCCAGGCCAATCGGACCAGCGCCGACCACCAGCACCTGCTCACCCGGCGCCACCGCCGCCCGGCGTACCGCATGCGCGCTGATGGCATAAGGCTCAATCAGCGCCGCCGCCTGCGGGTCAATCCCCTGCGCATCCAGCAGGTTGGTCACCGGAACGGACAAATATTCACTGAAACCGCCATCCTGGTGCACGCCAATTACTGAAATCTTCTCGCAGCAGTTGGTGCGCCCGCTCAGGCATGCCGGACACTGCTGGCAGGCCACGTAAGGAATAACCGCCACCTGCTGACCATTTTTCAGATTCTGTATATTCTTACCCAGCCCGACAATTTCCCCGCATATTTCATGCCCTAATACACGTGGGTAGCTGAAAAAAGGTTGATTGCCACCCCAGGCATGAATATCGGTACCACAAATCCCTACCGATTTAATTTTTATTAATGCTTCGCTCTCACCCGGAATAGGTATTTCGCGTTCTTTCCAGACTAATTTTTTAGGTTCCTGGCAAATCAACGTATTCATCGTAGACATGATTCTGCTCTCCTGTTTTTTGTTGCCTCAGATATCAACGAAAATAAAAAAGACGGAGAAAGCAGAAACACAATCTGTGAATCCCAGCGCATAAAAATGTTTTAAATCGGGTTTTAATAGATAAAAAGGAGAAGCCATGAGCCGTTCGCAGAACTTACGCCACAATGTGATTAACCAGATTATCGATGATATGGCGCGTGGTCATATCCCTTCCCCTCTCCCGTCGCAAAGCGCACTAGCGGAGATGTACAACATCAGCCGCACCACCGTGCGTCATATGCTGAGCCACTTAGGCGAGTGCGGCGTGCTGACCCAGGTCGGCAGCCACTATGTTATCGTGCGTAAACCCGACCATGACGACGGTTTTGCCTGCACCACCGCCTCCATGACCGAGCAAAACCGGATTTTTGAGCAGGCTTTTTTCACCATGATCAACCAGCGCCAGCTGCGTGCAGGCGAGAGCTTCTCCGAACTGCAGCTTGCCAGAGCCGCGGGCGTCAGTCCGGTAGTCGTACGGGAATATCTTTTAAAATTCGAACGTTACAACCTGATCAAAAACGAAAAACGCGGTCAGTGGAGCATGAAGCAGTTCGATCAGGCCTATGCGGAGCAGCTGTTTGAACTCAGAGAAATGCTGGAAACCCATTCCCTGCAGCATTTTCTCAATCTGCCCGACGATGACCCACGCTGGCTGCAGGCGAAAACGCTGCTGGAACGCCACCGGATCCTGCGCGACAGCATCGGCAGCAGCTTTCGTATGTTCTCGCAGTTAGACCGTGAGTTTCATGCCTTGCTGCTCTCTGCTGCCGATAATATATTTTTCAATCAATCACTTGAAATCATCTCCGTGATTTTCCACTTCCACTATCAGTGGGATGAGAGCGACCTCAAACAACGCAACATCATTGCCATCGATGAGCATATGACCATCCTCAGCGCGCTGATCTGCCGCAGCGACCTGGATGCCACCCTGGCGCTCTGTAACCATTTGAATTCAGCCAAACAATCAATGATTCGTTCCATCAACCAGAGTCATAGCGCCGCCCATTAAGTACCGATAAAAAACAGCAAATCATTACCGGGAGCACGATTTTATAAAAATAAAAACGCCTGAAAAATACCTCTTGCCTATGCTCACGCTAAGTCGACTGCATTAAAAACTTTTGTGAGCGGTGATGAGCAAATTGATTCATCACCGGTATTTTTTCAATACTGCACAGTCCTGCTGTGTGAAAAATAAATTATTGAGGTTCAGGAGTCCGGCGTGGAAAAAAATAATATTACCCTCGACCCGAGTTCTTCGTTTGGCACGTCATCATCTGCGGATATTAATGTTCCGCCTGAGGGCATGGTGCAACGCAGTAGCCGAATAAAACGTATTCAGACCACGGCAATGATTTTATTATTTTTTGCTGCGGTTATTAATTACCTCGACCGCAGTTCTCTGTCGGTCGCCAACTTAACGATTCGTGAAGAACTGGGGCTGAGCGCCACGCAAATCGGCGTGCTGCTGTCGGTATTTTCTCTCGCTTATGGTATTGCGCAATTGCCCTGCGGCCCGCTGCTGGATCGCAAAGGTCCGCGCATTATGTTGGGGCTGGGGATGTTCTTCTGGTCGCTGTTTCAGGCGATGTCCGGCATGGTACACAGCTTCACCCAGTTTGTGTTGGTGCGTATCGGGATGGGGATCGGCGAAGCGCCAATGAACCCGTGCGGCGTAAAGGTCATCAACGACTGGTTTAACATCAAAGAGCGCGGCCGCCCGATGGGATTATTCAACGCCGCCTCCACCATCGGGGTTGCCATTAGCCCGCCGATTCTGGCTGCCATGATGCTGGTAATGGGCTGGCGCTGGATGTTCATCACCATTGGCGTGCTGGGTATTTTCCTCGCCATCGGCTGGTACATGCTGTATCGCAACCGCGAGCAAATTGAGCTGAGCGCCACGGAACAAGCGTACCTGAACGCTGGTAGCGTCAATGCCCGCCGCGATCCGCTGAGCTTTGCCGAATGGCGCAGCCTGTTTCGCAACCGTACCATGTGGGGAATGATGCTGGGCTTTAGCGGCATCAACTATACCGCATGGTTATACCTGGCCTGGCTGCCGGGCTACCTGCAAACCTCCTACAACCTGGATTTAAAAAGCACCGGATTAATGGCGGCGATCCCGTTCCTGTTTGGCGCAGCCGGCATGTTGATTAACGGTTTTGTCACCGACTGGCTGGTAAAAGGCGGTATGGCGCCGATTAAGAGCCGTAAGATTTGTATAATCGCCGGGATGTTCTGCTCTGCAGCCTTCACCTTCGTTGTGCCGCAGGCCACAACGTCGATGGCCGCCGTGTTACTGATCGGTATGGCGCTGTTCTGTATCCACTTCGCCGGTACCTCGTGCTGGGGCCTGATCCACGTCGCCGTCGCCTCACGCATGACCGCTTCCGTGGGCAGTATCCAGAACTTTGCCAGCTTTATCTGCGCGTCGTTTGCGCCGATCGTCACCGGATTTATTGTTGATACCACCAACTCTTTCCGCCTGGCGCTGATCATCTGTGGCTGCGTCACCATGGTGGGGGCCCTTGCCTACATCTTCCTGGTTCGCCAGCCCATTAGCGATCCACGTAAAGATTAATCCTCCAGATGCCCGATAACACCGTTCTTATCGGGCATGTTATGCTCCTCGTATGAACATCACCTTACGCGCTACTACTCTGGCAGACACAGCCGCTCTTCCCGCCATCGAACGATCTGCGGGGCAACGTTTTTTACAGATCCCGGAACTGGCGTGGATTGCTGATAACCAGATTATATCGGCTGCTCAGCATCAGGCATTTGCCGCCACTGGCTTGAGCTGGCTGGCGCAGGCCGATGAGCATCCGGTCGGCTTTTTAGTCGCCGAAACGCTGGATTCATCGCTGTTTATTGCAGAACTGTCGCTGCATCAGGAGTGGCAGGGAAAAGGAATTGGCCGCCGATTAATTTGCTATGTTGCCGAACAGGCGCGCGAGAAAGGTTACACATCGCTCACGCTGACCACCTTCCGCGATGTGCCGTGGAATGCGCCATGGTACGCGCGTCTGGGATTTGAAATGTTGGCTGAAGAGACGCTGCCTGCAAAGTTGCGCCAGAAAAGAGAAGAGGAAGCGGCGCATGGACTGGCGTATGAATCACGCTGCGCCATGCGCCTGATGCTTACTTAGAACGTTTCCCAGTTATCCCCGGCATCCGCTACCGCGGCTTTACGCGGCTGGACCGTTGAAACCGGTTTAGCGGCCGCAACGTCACGCGCGCGCTGTTGGTCATGCTGAATACGGAACACGGCAACGGCCTGAGTCAGGCGGCTGGCCTGCTCTTCCAGCGCGGCAGCGGCAGCGGCGGATTCTTCCACCAGCGAGGCGTTCTGCTGCGTCACACGATCCATCTCGGCAACGGCCAGACCAACCTGATCAATACCGCGGCTCTGTTCATCAGAAGCAGAGGCGATTTCACCCATGATATCGGTCACGCGGGTTACCGCATTGACGATCTCATCCATGGTTTCACCGGCGCTTTCAACCAGCGTTGAACCGACATCCACACGGCTGACCGAGTCTTCAATAAGGCTCTTAATCTCGCGCGCGGCCTGCGCACTACGCTGGGCCAGGTTACGCACTTCACCCGCAACCACCGCAAATCCACGGCCCTGCTCGCCCGCACGTGCGGCTTCTACCGCGGCGTTGAGTGCCAGAATATTGGTCTGGAAGGCAATGCCGTCAATGACGCTAATAATGTCGGCGATCTTCTGCGAACTGGAAGCGATATCACGCATGGTTTGCACCACGTTGTCCACCACTTTGCCGCCTTTCTGCGCGGTTTCCGACGCACTCAGCGCCAGATGGCTGGCCTGACGCGCGTTTTCGGCGTTCTGCTTCACGGTTGCCGTCAGCTGTTCCATGCTGGCTGCGGTTTCTTCCAGAGAGGCCGCCTGCTGTTCGGTACGGGAGGAGAGATCGTTATTGCCCATCGCAATCTCGCTGGCCCCGCTGTAAATTGCGTTGGCGCCGTTACGCACGTCACCCACGGTATTCATCAGCTCACCCTGCATGTGACGCAGGCTTTCCGCCAGTTGCCCAATCTCGTTGGAACCTTCCACCTCAATACGCTTCACCAAATCGCCGCTGGCGATATGACGAATGCTGTCGATCAGACGGTTCATTGGGGAGATAAGGGTCAGTTTGATACCAAACCACACCGCAATAATCGCCGCCAGTACGGTAATAAGCACGCAGATCAGCACCCACATCGCCTGGCTGTAAGAACTGTTGTTATCTTCCACCGCGATGTCATACAGGCGATCGTTCTGCTGCATGTAACTCATATACTGCTTCTCAAAGCCATCCTGATAGCTCTGCGTCGGTTGATCAAAGAACGCGTTGATCTTCCCGTCACCCAGTAACTGGATCAGCTCCGCCAGCGCACCGTGATAGATGTCATAGGTGCGGTTGATCTCCTGGAAAGCGGCTTCGCTTTGGCGCGGATCGCGCGGGAGCGACTCGTAAATCGCCCAGTTTTTTTCCGTCAGCTTCAGCGCCGTACTCGCCACCTGCATCAGCTCGGCAACGGTCGCGCCGCTGCCGATATTGCTCTGATCCATCATGTAGCGAATGCCCGCCCGGTTCAGGGTATTACGCGTTTGCAGCAGCTCAACCCAGGTGGCGTTCAGCGCAGACTGTTGCTGGCGAATGGTTTGCAGAACGGTAAAGTTCTCTTTGTCATTCTTAAGTGAGTTAAAAAACAAGCCGCCCGAGGCGAGCTGTAAAAGGCCAAATAGAGCCAATACCAGCAGTAAGCTGGTAACAATCTTCATACGTTTTAACATGTTTTCTCTTTCCGCTAGACAGATGTCAGAATTTTCGGCCTGGAAAGGGAAAACTTTATGGATATCGTTCGAAAAGCCGGTGTTCTGGCAATATCTCTCGCTGAAAAAAGCAGCAAACACACTCGGCACATACCACGCAAAAGTTGCCGTAGTGGCTTCCCCACCTTTTCAGAGGGCTTTTCATTTATACGCACTTCGATTACCAATGGAAGTCCTGTCACCCGCCTCTAAAACAAGGAAGTCCCTTTGTGAAAAAGAAATTTTTCGATTTATTATCTAATGCTGCTCCCTTCTTACTGCTGGGAGGCATTTTAGGATTAATGACCCCCATAGTGCCAAAGCTCCTTATCCCGGAGATTTCAGGCATCTTAATGGAGAGCATCGCACCTAAAAGCATCATGTTTCTGCTCATTATAGATGCGTTATTTACTGTAATTTTACTCAGGCTATGTGGTGTATTCGATTCAAAAAAAGAAAAATCTGCTTTTATCTATGAAAGATTTTTATTTAAATTCAATGAATTGGGAAAATCCATTACCGCAGCCACGTTTGGTACACTTTTCGGGCTTACGCTGGCAATGCTTCCCTATAGCGAATTTCGCATGGCGGGAGTCGGCCTATATTTTTCTGCGATGTTGATCGTGATATGGGCCCTATTTGACTTCCTGAGCCACATGAGTAAAAACGCGGTTGGCAAAACTGAACGATGTACCTTTTATACCGTGGTTATCGCCATTTTCGCCTACTACCTCTACCTTATAGCCACTCAAATACAGGCGTCCACTCCAGTCGCGTGAACCTCATACCGGTAATTATGTGATTTTAATCACATAATTACCGGTCTACCCCCCATATTAAAACCGCTCGCTGACACTTGGGACCGCTTAAGCTGACATACAACCGCTCACTTATTTACCTTACTTTACGCGCGTAATTCTCTGGCAAGATCCCCCCAACATAGCAGTCAAATAACCTCCTCAAACACAAGATCAAACCCACGCGGCTTCGGCCAATTATTAATTAGATACCAGGTTTTACTATGGATACGAAAAAGATATTCAAGCACATACCCTGGGTGATTCTCGGAATCATCGGTGCATTCTGCCTCTCGGTAGTGGCATTACGTCGGGGTGAGCACATCAGTGCCCTGTGGATCGTAGTCGCCTCAGTTTCTGTTTATCTGGTGGCTTATCGTTACTACAGTTTGTACATCGCCCAAAAGGTGATGAAACTTGACCCGACGCGCGCCACGCCGGCGGTCATCAACAATGATGGTCTGAACTACGTTCCAACCAACCGTAACGTGTTGTTTGGTCACCACTTTGCTGCTATCGCAGGTGCAGGTCCGCTGGTTGGGCCGGTACTGGCCGCGCAGATGGGTTACCTGCCTGGTACGCTGTGGCTGCTGGCGGGCGTAGTGTTGGCCGGTGCGGTGCAGGACTTCATGGTGCTGTTTATCTCTTCTCGCCGTAACGGCGCATCTCTGGGTGAGATGATCAAAGAAGAGATGGGCCCGGTGCCGGGAACCATTGCGCTGTTCGGCTGCTTCTTAATCATGATCATCATCCTCGCGGTACTGGCGTTGATCGTGGTGAAAGCACTGGCTGAAAGCCCGTGGGGTGTGTTCACCGTCTGCTCAACCGTACCTATCGCGCTGTTCATGGGGATCTACATGCGATTCCTGCGCCCAGGACGCGTGGGCGAAGTGTCGGTGATTGGTATTGTGTTGCTGGTTGCCTCCATCTACTTCGGCGGCGTGATTGCGCACGACCCGTACTGGGGCCCGGCGCTGACCTTTAAAGACACCACCATTACCTTCACCCTGATCGGTTACGCGTTTATCTCTGCGCTGCTGCCGGTATGGCTGATCCTTGCCCCGCGCGACTATCTGGCTACCTTCCTGAAAATCGGCGTTATCGTCGGTCTGGCGGTGGGGATTGTTATTCTCAACCCGGAACTGAAAATGCCGGCGATGACCCAGTACGTTGATGGTACTGGCCCGCTGTGGAAAGGCGCTCTGTTCCCGTTCCTGTTCATCACCATCGCGTGTGGTGCGGTATCTGGCTTCCACGCGCTGATCGCTTCCGGTACTACACCGAAGCTGCTGGCCTGTGAAACCGACGCGCGTTTCATTGGTTACGGCGCGATGCTGATGGAATCCTTCGTGGCGATTATGGCGCTGGTTGCTGCGTCCATCATCGAACCGGGTCTGTACTTCGCAATGAACACCCCGCCTGCTGGCCTTGGCATCACCATGCCGAACCTGCATGAAATGAGCGGTGAGAACGCGCCGCTGATTATGGCGCAGTTGAAAGACGTTACCGCACACGCAGCGGCAACCGTCAGCTCCTGGGGCTTTGTGATTTCGCCTGAGCAGATCCTGCAAACCGCGAAAGACATCGGCGAGCCGTCCGTTCTGAACCGCGCAGGTGGTGCACCGACGCTGGCCGTTGGTATCGCCCACGTGTTCCACAAAGTGCTGCCGATGGCTGACATGGGCTTCTGGTACCACTTCGGTATCCTGTTCGAAGCGCTGTTCATCCTGACCGCACTGGACGCCGGTACCCGTTCTGGCCGCTTTATGCTGCAAGATTTACTGGGTAACTTCGTTCCGTTCCTGAAGAAAACCGACTCTCTGGTTGCGGGTATCATTGGTACTGCGGGCTGCGTAGGCCTGTGGGGTTACCTGCTGTATCAAGGTGTTGTTGACCCGCTGGGCGGCGTTAAGAGCCTGTGGCCGCTGTTCGGTATCTCTAACCAGATGCTGGCTGCCGTGGCGCTGGTTCTCGGCACCGTGGTGCTGGTTAAAATGCAACGTACCAAATACATCTGGGTTACCGTGGTTCCGGCAGTATGGCTGCTTATCTGCACCACCTGGGCGCTGGGTCTGAAACTGTTCAGCACCAACCCGCAGATGGAAGGCTTCTTCTTCATGGCGAATCAGTACAAAGAGAAGATTGCTAACGGCGGCGAACTGACCGCACAGCAGATTGCCAATATGAATCATATCGTCATCAACAACTACACCAACGCAGGCCTGAGTATTCTGTTCCTGGTGGTGGTGTACAGCATCATTTTCTACGGGTTCCGTACCTGGCAGAAAGCCCGTACCATCAACGGTCGCTCTGATAAAGAGACACCGTATGTACCGGTGCCGGAAGGCGGCGTGAAAACCTCTTCACATCATTAAGCCGTAATTGCCGGATGGCGCTGCGCTCATCCGGCCTACAAAATGTGCAGTATGTAGGCCGGATAAGGCGCAAGCCGCCATCCGGCTTTATTCATTAACAGGACGGCAGAATGTTTGGTACTTTAGGTCAGGCAAAGAAATATCTCGGTCAGGCGGCAAAGATGCTGATTGGCATTCCGGACTACGACAACTACGTCGAGCACATGAAGACCAACCATCCCGATAAGCCGTACATGACCTACGAAGAATTCTTCCGCGAGCGCCAGGAAGCCCGCTACGGTAGCGGCGGAAGCAGTTGCTGTTAGAAGGAGAAGTGAATGACCCCGATTGCAGTTACCCTACTCACCGGTTTTCTTGGCGCGGGTAAAACTACCCTGCTGCGCCATATTCTTAACGAGCAGCACGGTTACAAGATTGCCGTAATCGAAAACGAATTCGGCGAAGTCTCGGTGGACGATCAGCTGATTGGCGATCGCGCAACACAGATCAAAACCCTGACCAACGGCTGCATCTGCTGCACCCGTTCGAGCGAACTGGAAGACGCGTTGCTCGATCTGCTCGACAACCTCGACAAAGGCACCATCAATTTCGACCGTCTGGTGATCGAATGCACCGGCATGGCCGATCCCGGCCCGATTATTCAGACCTTTTTCTCCCATGAAGTAATTTGCGAACGCTACCTGCTGGACGGCGTAATTGCGCTAGTTGACTCGGTGCATGCCGACGAGCAGATGAACCAGTTCACCATAGCTCAGTCGCAGGTGGGCTACGCCGACCGCATCCTGCTGACCAAAACCGACGTAGCAGGTGAAAGCGAAAAACTGCGTGAGCGCCTGGCGCGCATCAACGCCCGTGCGCCGATTTACACCGTGACGCATGGCGATATTGACCTATCCCTGCTGTTCGACACCAACGGTTTCATGCTGGAAGAAAACGTGGTCAGCGCCAAACCGCGCTTCCACTTTATCGCCGACAAGCAAAACGATATCTCCTCGATCGTCGTCGAGCTGGATTACCCGGTGAACATCAGCGACGTGTCCCGAGTGATGGAAAATCTGCTGCTGGAATCCGCTGAGAAGCTGCTGCGCTACAAAGGTATGCTGTGGATTGAAGGCGAGCCAAACCGCCTGCTGTTCCAGGGCGTCCAGCGCCTGTACAGCGCCGACTGGGACCGCCCGTGGGGCGACGAACAACCGTACAGCCAACTGGTGTTTATCGGCATTAACCTGCCGGAAGACGAGATCAGAGCCGCGTTTGCGGGGTTGAAGAAGTAGATTTTTTGTAGGCCGGATAAGGCGCAGCCGCCATCCGGCACTCACTGCCCCAGTATATTCTGACTATTTCTTATTTTGCTCGCGCAGCATCGCTTCGCGCAAAATGGCATTAAGGCGCGTCTGATATCCTTTTCCTGGACGTTTCAGCCACTCCATCACATCGGCATCAATACGCACCGAGGCCTGTGTTTTTAAGGGACGGAAAAACTTACCGCGTGTGGCCTCTGACCACTGCTTATCTTCGGTCACGAGAATGTCACTGTAATCGATATCATCATCCAATTTATTTGCCAGCGCTTTCAGTTCAGCCTCATGCTGAGCACTCAGCGCGGATACGCTGCCGCGTTTATGCTTAACCATGTTCATAATGATTCCTCAGGTTACTTTATGCCTTGTTTGCATCCCATTCAAACTCTATTGGCATGTATTTCATCCCTAATTGTATATACAAAAATGTATCTACAATTATCTTATGATTATAGCGAAATTGTTGGAAATAACATCACATTTGCTGTTGATAGGATGAACTTTAGTAGGCCGGATAAGGCGCAGCCGCCATCCGGCAGAGGATGGTTAACCGTAAAGGCATGAGCTATCGCATCACCGATGCCGGACAAACCAGGCCAGGAAAAGCGCCACCGGCACGAAAAAGCGATCCGTGTTAAGCGTTGCAGAATGTGGATTTACCGCTGTTTGATGAGCTGGAGATTGAGTGAGGGGGGCGAATTTCGCCGCTTTTATCGCTACAATAGCCCCCAAATTTTTCCTGATTGAGTTCATCATGGCCAAAGCACCAACGAAAAAAGCCAAAGCAAAGAAAGGCTTTGAAGACACATTATGGGATACCGCGAACCAGCTTCGCGGCAGCGTAGAATCTTCCGAGTACAAGCACGTGGTGCTGAGCCTCGTGTTCCTCAAATTTATCAGCGATAAGTTTGAAGCCCGCCGTCAGAAGATGAAAGACGAAGGCCAGGGCGATTTCCTCGAAATGGAAGTCTTCTATCAGCAGGACAATATCTTCTATCTGCCGGAAGAGGCGCGCTGGTCGTTCATCAAACAGCACGCCAAGCAGGATGATATTGCTGTGCGCATTGATACCGCGCTCTCCACCATTGAGAAGCGCAACCCGTCGCTGAAAGGCGCGCTGCCGGACAACTATTTCAGCCGTCAGAACCTGGAAACCAAGAAGCTGGCGTCGCTGATCGACACCATCGATAACATCGAAACGCTGGCCCACGAAACCGACATCGAAGCGCTGTCGAAAGAAGACCTGGTCGGTCGCGTGTACGAATACTTCCTCGGCAAGTTTGCCGCTACCGAAGGTAAAGGCGGCGGCGAGTTCTATACGCCAAAATGCGTGGTGACGCTGCTGACCGAAATGCTCGAACCGTTCCAGGGCAAAATTTATGACCCGTGCTGCGGCTCGGCGGGGATGTTTGTCCAGTCGGTGAAGTTTGTTGAAAGCCATCAGGGGAAAAGCCGCGATATCGCCCTGTACGGTCAGGAGCTGACGGCCACCACCTACAAGCTGGCGAAGATGAACCTCGCGATTCGCGGGCTTTCCGCCAACCTTGGCGAGCGCCCGGCGGATACCTTCTTCAGTGATCAGCACCCGGACCTGAAAGCCGACTATATTCTGGCCAACCCACCGTTTAACCTGAAAGACTGGCGCAACGACGCCGAGCTAACCAAAGACCCGCGCTTTGCGGGCTACCGTACGCCGCCGACCGGGAACGCCAACTACGGCTGGATTCTGCATATGCTCTCCAAGCTGTCGGCCAGCGGCACCGCCGGTTTTGTGTTGGCGAACGGCTCGATGAGCTCCAACACCAGCGGCGAAGGCGAGATCCGCGCGCAGATGATCGAAAACGATCTGATCGACTGCATGATCGCCCTGCCCGGCCAGCTGTTCTACACCACCCAGATCCCGGTGTGCCTGTGGTTTATGACCAAATCGAAGGCAGCCGATCCGGCCAAAGGCTATCGTAACCGTCAGGGCGAAACGCTGTTTATCGATGCGCGTAATCTCGGCACCATGATGAACCGCACCACCAAAGAGCTGACGACGGACGATATCGCCACCATCGCCGACACCTACCACGCCTGGCGTAGCACACCGGAAGAGCTGGCCGAACGCGTGAAGCGCGGCGACAGCAAGCTGGCGCAATACGAAGACCTGGCCGGGTTCTGCAAGGTCGCCACTATTGAAGAGATGAAGGCTAACGACTATGTACTGACGCCGGGCCGCTACGTCGGTGCCGCCGAGCAGGAAGATGACGGCGTGGCGTTTGAAACCAAAATGCGCGAGTTGTCGCAGACGTTGTTTGCGCAGATGAAGCAGGCGGAAGAACTGGATAACGCGATTCGCCAGAACCTGGAGGCGCTGGGTTATGGGGAGTAAGTGGAAAAAGATAAAACTATCAGAAGCAGTTAATTTCAGAAATGGCGCAGGAATAAAGCAAACCTTTTTTACTGAGAAAAAAGATGGAATACCATTGGTTAAAGTCTCTAATTTTACATTAGATTCTGTTGACACATCTCAAAGTATGACACTTGTTGATAATGCCCACGCTGAAAACTGGAAGTCTCATTTATTGAATACTGATGATATACTAATAGCAACTGTCGGTTCATGGCCTCCTAATTGGTCATCTGTTGTTGGAAAAGTAGTTAGAGTTCCACCAGAAGCAGCAAATATGCTTCAAAATCAGAATACTTGCTGTTTGATACCTAATGAAGATATAGATTCTAATTATCTATTTTACGTGCTTAAATCAAAAGAGTTTCAGGACTGGGTTGTAAATACTGCTCAAGGTAGCGCGAATCAGGCTCGAGTACCAATAAATATGCTTGGTCACTATGAAATATCATTACCTGAAATTTATCATCAGAGAAATATTTCTAACTTCATTTCTAAATTGGACACCAAAATAAGAATAAATAAGAATATTAATTCCATTTTAGAAAATATTTCAAAGGCTCTGTTCAAATCCTGGTTTGTGGATTTCGACCCGGTGATTGATAACGCGCTGGATGCGGGAAACTCAATCCCGGAAGTGCTGCAATCTCGCGCCGAACTGCGTCAAAAAGTACGCAATAGTGCAGATTTCAAACCACTTTCGGCGGATATTCGTGCACTGTTCCCGGCGGAATTTGAAGAAACAGAGTTGGGCTGGGTGCCGAAAGGTTGGATGCTGGAGTCTGTAGCAAAATCCATAAATATAAATCCTAGTGTAAAATTACCTAAAAATACAGTCGCAAAGTATGTTGATATGAAATCCTTACCCACCCAAGGGTATTCAATCTCAGATGTTATTGAAAAGCCATATGCTGGCGGCGCCAAGTTCCAAAAAAATGACACATTATTCGCTAGAATTACGCCTTGTTTAGAGAATGGTAAAACAGGATTCGTTGATTTCTTAGATGAACAAGAAACCGCGTTTGGTTCTACCGAGTTTATTGTGATGCGAGGCACTACGAAAGTTCATTATTCGTATGTGGCTTGTTTAGCACGAGAAAATAATTTCAGGTTACACGCAATACAAAACATGGTCGGCTCATCTGGCCGCCAACGGGTACAGAATAGCTGCTTTGATAGCTTTTATATTGCGGTACCGACACCTTCCGTAATGAGTTTATTTGCCGGGAAGGTCAGTAGTTATTTTGATAAAATGTATTGCTGTAATATGGAAAACAAATCTCTGACCAACCTCCGAGACACCCTGCTCCCCAAACTCATCTCCGGCGAGCTGTCCCTGGAGGATCTGCCAAACTTAGTAGCTCAAACCGAACCCGCATAACGCATTTTGCCCCTGAAAAATCAGGGGCTTTCTGTTAAGGTTTTCTCTGTTACAGGAACCCTTACCAGAAACTCAGCCAGGGCCGGAGCGGGATATGCATCTCTCATTCAGTGAAGCGAAGTTAGAACAGGCGATAATTGAACTGTTACAGGATCAGGGCTATCAGCACCTGATCGGCGACAATATGCCGCGTTCCAGCCTCGATCAGGTGATTATCGAAGACGATCTTCGCCACTACCTCGCCGCACGTTATCAGGCCGACGGTATCACCGAAGAGGAGATCCAGCGGCTGATCAAACAGTTCACCACCCTGCCCGCTTCCGATCTCTATGAAAGTAATAAAACCTTCTGCGCCTGGCTGGCCAACGGTTTCCTGTTTAAACGCGACGATCGCCAGCAAAAAGATCTCTATATCGAATTGCTCGACACCCGGCACCTGCCCGCCGCGCTGCGTGAACTGTTCGATACCGAAGAGTTTCCGCTGCAACAGGCCGCGGAAACACCGGCAAGTTATCATCTTACCCAGCCGCTGAACCGGGTGAAAATCGTCAATCAGCTGACTATCACCGGCAAAGAAAACCAGCCACGCATTCCGGACGCGATTCTGTATATCAACGGCCTGCCGTTAGTGGTATTCGAATTTAAAAGCGCGGTGCGCGAGCAGGAAGCCAATATTGGCGATGCCTATAAGCAGCTTTGCACCCGCTATCGCCGCGATATTCCGCAGCTGTTTGTCTATAACGCGCTGTGCATTATCAGCGACGGCGTCAATAACCGCATGGGTAACCTGTTTGCACCGTATGAGTATTTCTACTCGTGGCGCAAAGTCACCGGCAATGAAAATCGCGAGCAGGACGGCATCCCTTCCCTGCACTCGATGATTCAGGGGCTGTTTCATCCGGTCCGCCTGCTGGACGTGATCAAAAACTTTATCTGCTTCCCGGATAAAGCCAAACATGAAGTAAAAATCTGCTGCCGCTACCCGCAGTACTATGCGGCGCGCAAGTTGTACTACAGCATCGAACGGGCGCGTAAACCTTTCGGCGACGGCAAGGGCGGCACCTACTTTGGCGCGACCGGCTGCGGCAAGAGCTACACCATGCAGTTCTTAACCCGTCTGTTGATGAAAAGCGTCGAATTCGCCAGCCCGACGATCGTGCTGATCACCGACCGCACCGATCTGGACGATCAGCTCTCGGCGCAGATGTGCAATGCCAAAAACTATATCGGCGACGAGACCGTGGTGCCCGTCACCAGCCGTGAGGATCTGCGGGAGAAACTGGCCGGTCGCAACAGCGGCGGCGTCTTCCTGACCACCATCCATAAGTTTACCGAAGACACCGAACTGCTCTCCGGGCGCAACAATATCATCTGTATTTCCGACGAAGCACACCGCAGCCAGGTCAACCTCGATCAGAAAGTGATCGTCGATAAAGAGAGCGGCAAGGTTCGCAAAACCTTCGGCTTCGCCAAATATCTGCACGACTCGCTGCCGCAGGCCACCTACGTTGGTTTTACCGGCACGCCTATCGACGCCACGATGGAGGTCTTTGGCCACATCGTCGACAGCTACACCATGACCGAATCCGTGCAAGATGAGATCACGGTACGCATCGTCTACGAAGGCCGCGCGGCAAAGGTCATCCTCGATGCCCGCAAGCTGGAAGAGGTGGAAAAGTACTACGCAGAGTGCGCTGACGCCGGGACCAACGAGTGGCAAATCGACGAGAGCAAAAAAGCCAGCGCCACTATGAACGCTATCCTCGGTGATGACGATCGCCTGAAAGCGCTGGCGGAAGACTTCGCGAAACACTATGAAAAGCGTGTCGCCGAAGGCTCAACGGTAAAAGGCAAAGCGATGTTTGTCTGCGCCAGCCGCGAAATTGCCTGGGATTTCTATCGTCAGCTGAAAGACTTTCGTCCGGCATGGTTTGAGGTTAAGCAGGCCCCCGATGGGGTTGAGCTGACCGAGCAGGAAGAGAAAGAGCTGCCGCCGTCCGAAATGGTCAAGATGGTGATGACACGTGGCAAAGACGATGACGGCAAGCTATACGATCTGCTGGGCAGTAAAGAGTACCGCAAAGAGCTGGATAAACAGTTCAAAAACGCAAAGTCGAATTTCAAAATCGCCATCGTGGTGGACATGTGGCTGACCGGTTTTGACGTGCCGGAGTTGGACACCATTTATATCGATAAGCCATTGCAAAAGCATAACCTGATCCAGACCATCTCCCGCGTGAACCGCAAGCTGGAAGGCAAAAGCAAAGGGCTGGTCGTCGACTATATCGGCATTAAGCGCCAGATGAACCAGGCGCTGGCGATGTATTCCCGCATCGATGCCACTAACTTTGAAGATATCCAACAGTCAGTGATTGAGGTGAAAAATCATCTCGATCTGCTCACACAGGTATTCCACGATTTCGACAGCCGCGCCTATTTCAGCGGCGAGCCGCAGGCGCAGTTAGCCTGCCTGAACAACGCGGCAGAATTTGTGATGCGCACCCAGAAGCTGGAACGCCGCTTTATGGGGCTGGTGAAGCGTCTGAAAGCGGCGTATGACGTTTGCTGCGGCAGCGAGGCGCTGTCGCAGGCCGAGCGTGACCATATCCATTTCTATATTGCCGTGCGCTCTATCGTCTTCAAGCTGACCAAAGGCAACGCGCCGGACGTCACGCAGATGAACGCCCGCGTACGTGAGATGATCGCCGAGGCGCTGAAAGCCGACGGCGTGGAAGAGCTGTTTTTCCTTGGCGACAAAAAAGCGGAGTCGATCGATATTTTCGACGACGATTATCTGGCGCGTATTAATAAGATCAAGCTGCCAGCTACCAAAATCCAGCTGCTGCAAAAGCTGCTGGAAAAAGCCATCAGCGACTTTAAACAGATCAACCAGCTTCAGGGGATCAATTTCACTCGTCGTTTCCAGTCCATCATGGATAAATATAACGAGCGCCGGGAAGATGACGTCCTCAACGGTGAAGAGTTCGATCATTTCAGCCAGGAAATGACCGATATTATCTACGATATTAAAACCGAAATGGGCACCTATGCCGAGATGGGGATTGATATCGAAGAGAAAGCCTTTTACGACATTCTGGCGCATATGCGCGATAAGTATCAGTTCACCTACGAAGAAGACAAGATGCTGGCGCTGGCAAAAGAGATGAAGGCAGTAGTCGATAACACGTCAAAGTACCCCGACTGGAGCAAGCGTGATGATATTAAAGCGAAACTGAAGGTAGAGCTGATTCTGCTGCTGCATAAACACAAGTTCCCGCCGGTGGCGAATGACGATGTGTATATGGGCGTGCTGGCGCAGGCGGAGAATTTTAAGCAGCACCATATTAATACAGTGCATTAATTTTATGGCCGGATGACGCTCTGCTTATCCGGCCTACTTTGTATTTCCCTTCAATTTAATTACCCCATCAATACTTCCAGTAACGTCTTTATTTTTGTCTATTTTCAGCTGGCTTTATTTTTATTTACTGGGTAGATTTACAGGTGTTTTTTATCGCAAGACGCCCGTGCTGCAACACGAGCGCCTCGCTCATCACAATCACTATTCCAGGAGAATAGCCATCATGACTACCATCCATTCTATTGCAGATCCTTGCGATCCAGAAGTCTCCCCAACAAATAATCGCACCGCTACCGTCACTTATGCGAGTCGTTATCCGGATTACACGCATGTTCCGGCAATTATTATGAAAGGCCAGTGGCTGGCCGCCGCCGGTTTTACCACCGGAACCCCATTCGATGTCAGAGTGATGCCAGGCTGCATTGTACTGACGGCAAAACTGCCGGAGCCGGAAGAGCCCGCGTTATTGCAGTCGCTGCGTCGGGTGTGCAAGCTGTCCGCGCGTAAGCAACAGCGGGTGCAGGAGTTTATCGACGTAATTTCAGCCAAGACACGCAGACAGGGATAATCCCCGCGCGCTGCGCTTACCGGGCCTACAAACCTTCTTCTGTAGGCCGGATAAGGCGCAGCCGCCATCCGGCACTCACCTTCCACTCACTCGGTGATCACAAATCGTGTCGCCGCAAAGCAGTTCAAAACGCGGTGCACCAGAAATACCATCGTTAATGTGGCCACCAGCGCGACGGTAACGGAGGTGATGCGGTAGAGATCGCTGAACACCAGATCGCTGTCCGGATGCAGGTTCTGGCCAAACATAATGCCGATGGTGGTGATACTGGCAAAACCCACGCCCGCACCGACTTTTTCCATCACGTGCAGGCGGGCGCTGAACGCCAGTCCAAGGCCAATCAGCGGCATCATCAGCAGCATATGATTGCTGAAATCATACACCAGCAGTTGCACCAGCAGAATGTACAGACAAGCCAGCACCACACCGACCACGCGCCAGAGAGAGCTCAACACCGCGCCGCGATAATGCATCGGAAACAGGATCAAAATCCCCGCCATCAGCGCCGACAGCGAATCGCTCAAGTCACAAATCTGAAAGACCACAAAAATCATTGTCGCCACCGAACCGGAGAGCAGCGACTCGTGGCGAACCCGGGCGTCATCTTTCTCAATGCGCGGCGGCGGCTGTCGGGGTTCCACGTCCGGGATCAGATAATGCAGCAGCGCACTCAGCGCCACCGCCATGACGCAGGCTTCCATATTGGAGAACATCAGCGTATGCCAGTTGGTGGTGGGATAGCTCATAAAATTGAGCATCGTGCTCTGGCACACCACGCCCATTGAGCCGAACAGAAACAGCGGTCCTTTGCTCATCAACCGAAAACGCATCACGTACAGGCCAAATACCACCAGCGTCATAATCAGCGGCCATTGTGAGAGATAGCCGACAATCAGTACCATTTCGACGCAGTTCACCGCCGCGCTGAACACAAACTGTTTGGCCACATGGCGGTTGAACACCGGTACCAGCGACAGCAGCATCAGCGGATAAACCACGAAAAACACGCCGTACTGCACGTTGTAGAAGGTCGAAATACTCAGCGCGATTGTGCCGGCAACCGAGATACGCAGGGTCTGGCGAAAATCATTGGCGGTGTAGACAATATTCCCGTGCGGCGTAAAGACGTGGGCCAGAGTGTTAATAGACATAATGCAGCCAGCTAACGAGATGGATCTGCGCCCCGGCAAAGGTGCGGGCGAACATCCCCTCGCTGTTGTACAGCTGTACCGTGGCGCGCGCCCCGGTCGGCAACGGCGTGTCGAGCGGTTCGTTCAGCGCGACGTGAATACGCATACGTTGGGCGTCGCGCACCCAGCGGGTAGACTGTTCCGGTTGCGACAGCTGGCCGTTAACCTGCTCCTGTCCTGCCAAAATACCGGCATCGCTGCTGGTGACGCGAGCAGAGAAAACCTTGCCCGGCATGGCGTCGAACACCACCGCGGCATCGGTATCCACCCGGGTGTGGCGCAGGCTTTTCTCGCGAAAGTCGGCCACGATATCGGTCTGGTGGCTGACCAGCGCCAGTAGCGGCGTGGCGGCAGTGGCGTAAAGTCCGGGGCTAAGCTGGAGGTTGCTCACCGTGCCGTCTGTCTGTGCATATACTTTGCTCCAGCCGAGGTTCAGTTGCGCCTCTTCCAGCGCGTTACGGTATTTTTGCAGCGTCACGTTGCGGTTTTCATCGCGTTCGCCACGTTGGATCAGCAGGTTCTGAATACTGGCATTGAGCGCCGACACCGACTGCTCGCTGGTTTGCCAGGCGGTGCGCACCTTGTCGAGATCGGCTTGCGACACGTTCTGCATGGCGCTCAGGCGCTGATAGCGGTCAAAGGTGGTCTTGTCGTTCCGGGCGTTGAATTGCGCGGTGCGCAGGTTGGCACGCACAGAGGCGATCTGCGCATCCAACTGTTGGTTGCTCAGCTTTGCCTGCTCAAGGGCGATTTGCGCAGCCTCGACCTTATTGATAAATGGCGTCGGATCCAGTTCGTACAGCAAGTCGCCCTTTTTCACCTGGCTATTGTTATGTACATGCACCTGCGAGACGTAGCCGGATACGCGTGAGGAAACAGGCGTTACCACACGCATCACCGTGGAGTCCGGTGTTAGCGGGATCCAGATATCGGCAACGATAAACCAGGCGAATATTACCAGGAAAGCGGCAATACTCACCCTTACCCAACGGGCAAATTTTTGTTCTGGGGTCATCATAGTTTTTTAGTGTTGATTGTCTTCTTCGCGGATTGTCCGCAAATTGCAGGCGAGTTGATTTAAGGTCGAGCTGAAGGCGGCAAGCTCCGCTTCGGGGATGGTACACGTGACGCGATGTTGGTAGTTCTCAATCACCCGGTTTAGTTCTTCCAGCCTTGCGCGGCCTTGCTCGGTCAGCGTGAGCAGGCGAATGCGTTTGTCATAAGGCGATGTGGAACGCAGCAGATAGCCGTGTTTTTCCAGCTGTGAGAGGGTGCGCATCAGCGGCGGCAGTTCAATACCCTGCACCTCCGCCAGTTCACTGACCGAGACGTTGTCTCCCAGTTGATACAGCTGCATCAGTACCGTCCAGCTTGACTGCGTCAGGCCAGTGTCGGTAATGGCTGCATCAATAATGGCCCGCCACTGGCGCACCACCATTGCCATGCGCATCCCCATCGGACGGCGGGCAAACAGTTCATCTTCAGTCATGTATCCTTCCCCTCATCGCTGAGAAGAAAATAATACTTATCAGGGTAAGTATCAAGAAACACTGCATTCAGAAGCATGAATTGATAAATCTCATGAATACAAAAGAGGCCGGGCGATAACCCCAGCCTCTGTCGATGAAAGAAAATCACTCCACCTGATCGCGTCGCAGCCCGACGTCCCGCAGCCGCTCGTCGCTCATCTGTTGCAATAGGCGCCGCGTTTGCGCTCGCAGTCGCCACGCCTTGTATGCCCGCCAGATCAGTACAAACCCAATAAACGGCTGTTTTGCTTTATTCTCGTGAAATTCCATACCTTGCCTCCCCGCCTTGCCAGAGGCTTTATCTTCACGGATTTGGCCCAAAACAATACAGACTCACAAAGTACTTTTATTTAACATACAGATTGGTTAAAAAGAGTTCTGCATCGCTTTTTTCACGCCAATCTGTACCGGTTTGTTAATCTGTATGGTACCCATGAGGGATACAGCATGACGCGTTACCAACATCTGGCCAATCTGCTGGCCGAACGCATTGAGCAAGGTCTGTATCGCCATGGCGAAAAACTGCCTTCGGTACGCAGCCTGAGCCAGGAGCACGGGGTCAGCATCAGCACCGTCCAGCAGGCATATCAGACGCTGGAACAACTACGGCTGATCACGCCGCAGCCGCGTTCCGGTTATTTTGTCGCACCACAAAAAGCACAGCCGCCGGTGCCGCTGATGTCGCGCCCGGTCCAACGTCCAGTCGAGATAACCCAGTGGGATCAGGTGCTGGACATGCTTGCAGGTCATGCAGACAAATCGATAATCCCTTTTAGCAGTGGCGTGCCCGATATCAATCAACCCAGCCTGAAGCCGCTCTGGCGCGAGCTAAGCCGCGTGGCGCAGCATAATCTCAAGGCGGTTCTGGGCTACGATGAATTACCAGGCTGTCGCGAATTGCGTCAACAGATTGCCCGGCTCATGCTGGACGGAGGTTCGGTCATCAATGCGGATGATATTGTGATCACCAGCGGGAGTCAGAGCGGGATGTCACTGGCGCTGCTGGCAGTCTGCCAGCCAGGAGATATCGTCGCCGTAGAATCGCCCGCCTATTACGGCACGATGCAGCTGCTACGCGGATTAGGGATCAAAGTTATAGAGATCCCAACCGATCCGGATACAGGGATCAGCATTGAAGCGCTGGAACTGGCGCTGGATCAGTGGCCGATTAAAGGGGTGATTCTGGTTCCTAACTGCAATAATCCCCTCGGATTTATTATGCCGGATGCGCGTAAACGGGCGGTGCTCGCCCTCGCCCAGCAGCACGATATTGTTATTTTTGAAGATGATGTGTACGGAGAGCTTGCCACGGAATATCCCCGTCCGCGCACAATACACTCCTGGGACAGCGATGGTCGGGTGCTACTGTGCAGCTCATTTACCAAATCCGTGGCGCCGGGGTTGCGCGTCGGTTGGGTTATTCCCGGTCGTTATCACGATAAATTTCTGCATATGAAATATGCCGTCATCGGCACTAACGTTCCTGTTACGCAGCTGGCGGCCGCCGCTTTCGTGCGCGAGGGGCATTATCATCGGCATGTTCGCCGTATGCGTCAGATCTACCAGCGGAATATGGAGATCTACACCTGTTGGGTACGGGAATACTTCCCCTGCGGGATCTGCGTCACCCGACCGAAAGGCGGCTTTATGCTGTGGGTCGAGCTGCCGCACCAGGTCGATATGGTCTGTGTCGCTAAGCAGCTCTGTCGCCTCAAAATCCAGGTTGCGCCGGGTTCGCTGTTCTCCGCATCAGGAAAGTACCGCAACTGCGTACGCATCAACTGCGCGTTGCCGCCAAACGAGAAGCATCGGGAAGTGATGCAAAAACTCGGGGAAGCTGTAAAGGTGGCGATGGAGTAGATCAGACCGCCCGGTGCTACCGGGCTGGCGATTGTACGGATTAAGTTATTTCTAATGGCTTACGCCCTGAATATCTTCAACGGAAAGTCGGGTAATTTTTTGCACCGTGCTGAGATCAGTACCGTCGGCCAGCATGGTGCGGGCAATACGCAGCGCCTCGGTGCGTTGCCCCTCAATTAAACCTTCTTGTTTACCTTCTTGTTTACCTTCCTGCTTACCTTTTTGCTGGCCCTCTTGCAGACCCTCAAGCCACCCTTTTTGAAATCCAGCCTCATGCAATCTGTCTGCGATCGTCATTAAATGCTCCTTATGCTGCGGTGAACGTTCAGCAACCCCACGAATAAACTCACTGAAGCGAGGTGCATCGCCAGTTTGCAAAATATAATTAAACAGCGTCTTTATCTGGCTGTCATTAGTCACTCCAGTAAGTAGCAAGGAAACAATTTGCTCAACAAGCCCCATAAGGAAGCCACACCCTCACCTGCAACTTTCTCTGTTTGCGAGACGATTTCCGGGATGAAAACGTCCCTATGTAACGTCTGCATTTGTCTGGAACCCGTCACGCAGAATCGCTATCTCAATGCACATTCCCACTTTTTCACCACTCGGCCTGTGCTATAACGAATCATTACTTTCAGGGAGGACGCGATGTGACGCACACCCGGGATATTCCACAATCGTTCTGGCGTGATGAACAGCTCCCGTGGCTGGAACTGCGCAGCACCTGGCAAAGCCTGCAAGCCTATAAGCGGCATCACCACTCTCAGCTCTCGATTGGGGCAATTCTCGAGGGGGAAACGTGCTGCCTGTGCGATGGCAAGGAATACCATCTGCAGGTGGGCGATCTGATTGTGATCCCGCCTTTGGCACCTCACAGCTGTAATCCTGTTAACGGACAGTTTCGCAGCTATCACATGCTTTATCTTGATGCCCGGTGGTGCCTTGCCCATCTGCCTGCGCAGAACAACAATCAGCGGCTTTGCACGCGCGATCCCGTTATCCGCGATCGGCAATTGTTCCAGCACTATGTAAACCTCGTGGCACTTATGCAGCAACGGCAAACGACGCGGGTAACGGATGCCGCGCAAGCATTGCTACGTTCGCTGCCATTGCAATCGGTAGCACCGGAAAACCTAAGCGCCACCAGCCAGTATCTGCGCGAGCGGTTGCAGACCAACCTGCAGGCTCCGCCCTCGCTGGGCGATTTGGCGCAAGAGTGCAGCATGCGTAAAGAAACGCTGATCCGTACCTTTAAGCAGGACACCGGACTCACACCGGCAAGTTATCTGAACATCTTGCGGGTTGACTATGCCCGCCAGCGGCTTCGTGCCGGGGATGAGATTGCCGATGTCGGCTATCAGAGCGGGTTTGCCGACCAGAGCCATTTCCATCGCACCTTTGTCCGCTACACCGCAGCCACGCCGCGCCAGTACGCGTTGGGACGATCAATATCAGACAATAATTAGCGCTGCGCCAGGCGTACAGTTCTCTCAGATTCATTGTCTGAGGTCACTATGTCGCTGCTTTATATACTTTTTCCGTCTGCTTTTCCTGCGCTGGCGCTGGCGCATTTTGTGGCTCTGCTAAGCCCCGGACCGGACTTCTTTTTACTGGTCGGTTACGCCGCCCGTTACCGGATGCGCGGCAGCGCCGGGCTGTGTGTGGGTATCGCCGTCGGCAATGGGCTATATATCCTGCTGGCGATAATAGGATGGGGGATCCTGCGCCAGCTTCCCCTGCTGTTTACGGTTATTGAGCTGCTGGGCGCGCTCTATTTATTGTGGATAGGCAGCCTGCTGATACGCAGCCGCCCGCAAGCTCTGACCGGAGCAGACGCCCTGTCTGCCTGCCCGGGATTTGGTAAACAGCTGCTGCTGGGGCTAGGTTCGTCACTGCTTAACCCAAAAAATGCGCTGTTTTATCTGGCGCTGATGACCGCCCTGCTCGGCCCATCGGTAACGCTGCTGCAACAAGCCGTGAGCGGGATCTGGATGACCAGCGTGGTGCTGCTATGGGATCTGCTGATTGTGATGTTCATCGGCTTGCCGCAGATCCAGCGGTGGTTAACCTTGGGGATCGTGTGGATCGAACGCATCGCCGGGGGCGTACTGATCGTCTTCGGCGGTGCGATCGCGCTGCGTTTTCTGCAGAGCGTCACTTTCTGATAAGCGTGACGAATTTCTGCAAATAAAGCGGATAAACTCGTTTAATTAATATCCAATCCGCATTACACTGCGGATGGTTATTACCCGTTCAACTTACTCTTCCTGAGGTGCGATGTGCTGATTGTTACCTGTAATCGTTACGTTTTCTGACCCCGCGTTAGTGAGCGTTTCTCCTGTTTGCGCTTCACGCAGGCAGCGTTTTTGATTACATGAAATTCAGTACATTTGCAGTCTGCTTTTATTCTGTCATCGGCCTGACGTCTCAAAGACGGTATTGAATTTCGCTATTCCCGTTGAGGGTTTTCTCCCGACAAGGAGCTGTTTTATGCAACGGATTCTCGCGTTTTTCTCCCAACGCGCTACGACGCTATTTTTTCCTATTGCGTTGATTTTGTATGATTTCGCCGCCTATCTGTCGACGGACTTGATTCAGCCCGGCATCATTAATGTCGTACGCGATTTCAACGCCGACGTCAGCCTGGCGCCCGCTGCGGTGAGCCTCTATCTGGCAGGCGGCATGGCGCTGCAATGGCTGCTGGGGCCGCTTTCCGACCGGATTGGCCGTCGACCCGTGCTGATTGCGGGGGCGTTAATCTTTACCCTCGCCTGCGCTGCCACGCTGTTTACTACTTCAATGACGCAATTTCTGATCGCCCGATTTGTGCAGGGCACCAGCATTTGCTTTATCGCGACCGTTGGCTATGTCACGGTACAGGAGGCGTTTGGGCAAACGAAGGCCATTAAGTTAATGGCGATAATCACTTCCATTGTGTTGGTTGCACCGGTTATCGGCCCGCTCTCCGGAGCGGCGCTAATGCACTTTGTGCACTGGAAGTTTCTGTTTGCTATTATCGCCGTCATGGGGCTTATCGCCCTGATTGGGCTAGCGTTAGCCATGCCAGAAACCGTCCAGCGCGGCACGGTGCCGTTTAGCGCGCGTGGCGTACTGCGCGATTTTCGCGACGTTTTCCGCAACCGGGTATTCCTGTTTGGCGCAGCCACGCTATCGCTAAGCTATATCCCGATGATGAGCTGGGTGGCGGTCTCGCCGGTGATCCTGATTGATGCGGGCGGCATGACCACATCACAGTTTGCCTGGGCGCAGGCGCCGGTGTTTGGCGCAGTGATCGTCGCCAATATGGTGGTAGTTCGTTTCGTGAAAGATCCGACCCGACCACGCTTTATCTGGCGGGCCGCACCTATACAGCTGAGCGGGCTGGCGGTGCTGATTGTCGGCAATTTACTGTGGCCGCACGTCTGGCTGTGGTCGGTGCTGGGAACCAGCCTGTATGCGTTTGGTATTGGGATGATCTTCCCGACGCTGTTCCGCTTTACACTTTTTTCCAACAACTTACCTAAAGGAACGGTCTCGGCATCGCTGAATATGGTGATCCTGACGGTGATGGCGGTTTCTGTCGAAATTGGACGCTGGCTATGGTTTAACGGTGGCAGGATTTCGTTTCATCTGCTGGCGGTTGCGGCGGGGCTCGCTGTCGTGTTCACGCTGGCAGGCTTACTCAAACGGGTACGCCAACATGAGGCAACGACGTTAGTCACTGAAAACTAACCTGCCCGCTTATCCGGCCTACGACAACTATGTAGGCCGGATAAGGCGCTTGCGCCGCATCCGGCTACGCTCACATCACCTTACGCAATGCGTGCAAATCCCGCTTCGAGATCGGCAATCAGGTCGCCAATATCCTCCAGGCCAATATGCACCCTGACCAGCGTGCCGCTGAAATCCACCTCTCCAGCCGGGCGGATGCTGTTCAGCTCTTCCGGCTGGTTCGCCAGAATGAGCGACTCAAATCCACCCCACGAATAGGCCATATGGAACAGCGAGAAATTATCGAGGAAATTCGCCATCTGTTCGTCGGTGAGTCTCTTTTTCAGCACAAATGAGAACAGACCTGAGCTTCCGGTAAAATCACGCTGAAAATACTCATGGCCCGGACATTCCGGTAACGCCGGATGGTTCACCCGCGCCACTTCCGGTCTTGCCGACAGCCAGCGAGCAATATGGATACTGCTCTCCTGATGCTGCTTAAGGCGTACCGCCAGGGTACGCAATCCGCGGCTGCCGTTGTAGGCGGTATCGGCATCCAGCGTTTGCCCCATCAGATAGGAGTTCTCGCGCAGACGATCCCAACAACGGGCGTTAGACACCGCCGTGCCCAGCATGCCGTCCGAATGACCGATGGTGTACTTCGTTCCCGCCTGAATGGAAATATCCACGCCATAATCCAGCGCTTTGAACAGCACGCCCGCCGCCCAGGTGTTGTCGATCATAATGACAATCTCCGGATTCACCGCGCGGATAGCCTTCACCATCCCCGGCACATCCTGGACTTCCATGGTGATAGAACTTGGTGACTCAAGGAATACAACCTTCGTTTCCGGACGCAGAAGATCGACGATACCTGCACCAATCAGCGGATCGTAATACGTTGTTTCCACATTGAATTTACTCAGGATCTTATTGCAAAAATCCTGGGTTGGCTCGTAGGCCGCGCCGGTCATCAGGATATGATCGCCACCCTGAACAAACGCCAGAATCGCGTTGGTCACCGCCGCAGCACCACATGGGTACAGCGCGCAGCCAACGCCACCTTCCAGTTCGCTCATTGCCTTCTGGAAGGCAAAGTGGGTATAGGTTCCGCGACGACCGTAAAACAGCTCACCGTTTGCGCGATTGGCGGTGGCAAATTTCTTGTCCTTCACGGTATCAAATACCAGTGAAGAGGCACGTTGGATAACCGGATTCACCGCTCCCTGGGTGTAGCGTTTGTCACGACCAGCAACAACCAGTTGCGTCTCAAGCTTCATTGCGTCTTTCATAACATCTCCTGTTCTTAATCCGTGTGAAACCTATACCACCGCAGCAGTAGAGTTTATTTCAGTGTTGGTCTGCTTTTTTCCAGCGAACCGTTCAACAATCTGCGCCGCATTCAAATCATGGATAACGTTAATCAGTGTGGCCGGCGCATCGGTAATGGTGCCCAGCACCACCAGCATCGGGATTGCTTCCATCGGCAGGCCCAGCGTGGTAACGATAAAGATTTCACCGAGGAACGCCCCGCCCGGCACGCCACCAACGATAATGGCGGAGAGCACCGCAATCAGCATCGTCAGGAAGAAGGTTTCGGTGGTGAATTCCATACCCAGCACGGAATAGATAAAGACGATTTTCAGCGCGGCAATCATCGCCACACCGCCTTTGTTCAGGTTAACCAGCAGTGGAATGGAAACATCAACGATTTCCGGGTTAATCCCCATCGCCTTACCGGCACGCAGCGTCACCGGGAGCGTCCCCAGCGAAGAGCAGGTCCCCAGCGCAGTTGCAGACGGTTCAATCGCGTTACGCCAGAAGGCTTTGACCGCCGGAATACCGCCGCCAATATACGAATAGAGAATCGAGCCAAAAACAAAATAGACCAGCGTGGCAACCATAAACAGGCCAATGGCGCGGGCAAAGGTTAACAGTAGTGCAGAGTCCTGACTGGCCATGGTGGCGGCGAAGTAGCAGCCCAGACCAATCGGCGCGACCTTCATAATGATCGAAACGATCTTCATGATCACGGTATTGGCGTCTTCCAGCAGCGACGCAATGCGTTTACCGGCCTGATCCGACTGGCCAATCGCCACACCGGCGATGATCGCCATTACGATCAGTGCCAGAATATTGGACTTAGAGAACAGCCCAATAAAGTCGCTGGTGGTGATCATGCTGACAAAATCCATCTTGCCGCTGCCCGCCTGCACCGACTGCGAGAGATCGATAGTGACGCCCTGCGCCGGGTTATACCAGAGCGCCAGCGCGACGATCCCTGCCGCCGGAATAAAGGCCATCGCGATCGAAACAATAAAGATAATCGCCATAATACGCCCCAACCTTTTTAGGTCGGTCATACTGGCGATCGAAGACATGACGCTGATCCCCACCAGCGGCACAATAATCATAAATAACAGGTTTAAGAATATCTGACCTATTGGCTGGAGTTTACTTGCAAACGATGGGGCATAAATACCTAATAAGCCGCCAATCACCAGAGCAACTAATAAAATAATCGACGATCTGTAGGGTTCGAGTCGTGACCACATAATCGGTACCTTTAGAATAATAATTAATGAGATTAAATTCACAATGTGATGAGTTTCCGTTTCGCCTCCTTTTAATTTGTGACGTAACTCACCTAAGTTGTTATTTTTTCATTTTGCCAGCAAGTTGTTTCCTGTGATTCAATAGTTGCATGTTTAAAAGGCGAATGTAACGGCCTATTCGTACCATTTTTGCAAATCACTTGTGAATTAAAGGAAATTATGAGTACGCCGATTTCACTCAAGCATCTGGAGTTTTTTACTAAAATCGTCGACTGCGGAGGATTGTCAGAAGCCGCGGCGCAGCTCAACGTCTCGCCGTCTGCGGTCAGCAAAAGCCTGGCAGCGATGGAAGATACGTTAGGCACGACATTAATTAAACGCACCACCCGCAGTATTACCCTGACCGACGCCGGGCAATATCTCTTCAACCGCGCTAATAAGCTGTTAAAAGAGTTCGATGAAACGCTGAATACCACCTCCGGTTATTACCACAGCCCGCAGGGTGAATTACGCATAACCTGCTCAATTGCGTTTGGTTATTCCCGGCTGGTGAACCTGGTGGATAAATACCGCTCCCAGTTCCCGGATGTGAATCTGTATATCGATCTCAACGATAACTTCGTCAATCTGAACGAAACGGATTTCGACATTGCCCTGCGAATTTCCACCGCGCCGCCGCAAAACTATGCGATGCGCAAGCTGGTGCCCGTTCGCTGGGCGTACTGTGCCTCACCCGGCTACCTCGCCAAAAAAGGCATGCCCCAGCGTCGCAGCGATCTGGTAGATCATGATTGCCTGGTTTACCCGGGCCTCACGCCGGTACTGAAGGTGGCAGATGAACAGGATCGACTGCATCAGTTGAAACTACATATGCCGATCCAGGCCAACAGCAGTCTGGTGCTGTTGAAGTCGGTGTTAGAAGATCAGGGGGTGGCATATTTGCCCACTTATTTGATTGGCGATCATATTCAAAAAGAGGAGATCACGCCGCTGATGCTCGACGGCACCATCACCTGTGAAACTCATGCCCTGTATGCGCTGTACTTTCCCAGCAAGTACAGCAATCCGAAGGTGCGATCGTTTATCGATTTTCTGGTCGCAGAACTTGGTCCCTTACCGGCGTGGGATAACTGGATCCCGGAGTAAACCCAGCCCACCTGAAAATGGGAGGCGCACCACATTTTTTGCGCGATCCCCCCGTCTGGCTCTATCCTTAAGCCTATGAATAAAATTGCTGAACTCAAACGTGCCAAGCGACTGGCGCTCTCATTGCTGCTGATCGCTGCCGCGACCTTCGTCATCACGCTATTTCTGCCACCCAACTTCTGGGTACTCGGGATCAAAGCAATCGCCGAAGCGGCGATGGTCGGCGCGCTGGCGGACTGGTTTGCCGTGGTGGCGCTTTTTCGCCGGGTGCCGATCCCGTTTATCTCGCAACACACGGCTATTATCCCGCGCAATAAGGATCGGATCGGCGAAAATCTTGGTCAGTTTGTACAAGAGAAATTCCTCGATACCCAGTCGCTGATAGCCCTGATCCGCCGCCATGAACCGGCTTTGTTGATCGGCAACTGGTTCAGCCAGCCGGAAAACGCCCAGCGCATCGGCCAGCATCTGTTGCAGATCATGAGCGGTTTTCTCGAACTGACCGACGACTCGCGCATTCAGCGGCTGATCAAGCGGGCGGTGCACAAGGCCATCGACAAGGTCGATCTCTCCGGAACCAGCGCGCTGATGCTGGAAAGCATGACCAAAAACAATCGCCATCAGGTGCTGCTCGATACGCTGATCGCCCAACTGATCGCCCTGCTACAGCGCGACAGCTCGCGAGCGTTTATCGCCAGACAAGTAGTGCACTGGCTGGAAACCGAACATCCGCTGAAAGCGAAGATCCTGCCAACCGAATGGCTGGGCGAGCACAGCGCCGAGCTGGTGTCTGATGCCGTTAACTCCTTGCTGGATGACATCAGCCACGATCGCGCGCATCAGATCCGCCATGCCTTCGATCGCGCTACATTTAAGCTCATCGATAAGCTCAAACACGATCCGGAGATGGCCGCGCGGGCCGAAAGCATGAAAAGCTATCTGAAGGAAGATGAAGCCTTCAACCGTTATCTTGGCGAGCTGTGGGCAGACCTGCGTCAGTGGGTGAAAACCGACATTAACGCAGATGATTCCCGTGTGAAGCAGCGCATCGCCAGCGCCGGGCAGTGGTTCGGCGAAACGCTGGTAGCCGACAGCGCCCTGCGTGCCTCACTGAATGGGCATCTGGAGCAGGCCGCGCATAAAGTTGCCCCGGAGTTCGCCACCTTCCTGACGCGCCATATTAGCGACACGGTGAAAAGTTGGGATGCACGCGATATGTCGCAGCAAATTGAGTTAAACATCGGTAAAGATTTGCAGTTTATTCGCGTCAACGGCACGTTGGTTGGCGGTTCAATCGGGCTGGTGTTATATCTGTTGTCGCAAATTCCGTCCCTGCTGACGCTGGCGAATTTTTAAGGAGAAAGATTCAATGACGATGAACATCCGCATTTTTTCCCTGCGCGAAACACCTGAAAAGCTGCACGAGATCACCGCTTACTTTCAGCAGCAATGGGCCTCAGAAGACTCCATGGCGGTATACGAGGATGCATTGCGCCGTTGTATTGGCGCAAAGAATCCGCTACCGCAGTGGTACTGGCTACAGGATGGTGGCAGCATTGTTGGCTGTGCTGGATTGATCACCAATGATTTTATTAGTCGCGGCGAATTGTGGCCGTGGCTATGCGCGCTCTATATCGATCCTCGCTATCGTGGTCACGGTTTGGCGTTTCGCCTGATCGAACATATTGCACAGCAGGCCAGACAGCTGGGTTTTACGCAGCTCCATCTGTGTACTGACCTGGAAAGTTTATACGAGAAAGCAGGGTTTTACTTTAACGGGCCGGGCTATCATCCGTGGGGGGAAGTCTCACGGGTCTACAGCCGTAACCTTTGATGGCATTCAGCGTTACGCGGTTTTATTTTTACTTTTCATTATCATTTACGTATGTAATATAACAATTATCAGCTAACAGCGCGAAATGAGAGTCCGTATGCCCCAGGGAAGCCCAGATTCAAATCGCCATGCCATCAGTGTCGCGCTCTTTGGCATGCTGGTCTTAACGCTGGGCATGGGGATTGGGCGCTTTCTGTATACGCCAATGCTGCCGGTACTGCTGTCAGAAGGTCAATTTACGTTTGACCAACTCTCGTGGATTGCCAGCGCCAACTACGCCGGGTATCTGGCGGGAAGCCTGCTCTTCTCCTTTGGGCTCTTTCATCTCCCCTCACGCTTACGTCCGATGTTGCTAACGTCCGCGCTCGCTACCGCAGGGCTGATTCTGGCGATGGCCAGCTTTACGCAGCCCGCGCTGGTGATGCTGATCCGCTTTCTGGCGGGCGTCGCCAGTGCCGGTATGATGATCTTTGGCTCGATGATCGTTCTGTATCATACCCGGCATCCCTTCGTGATTGCGGCGTTGTTCTCCGGCGTTGGCGCAGGCATTTTGCTGGGCAATGAATATGTCATTAGCGGTCTGCATTTTGCGCTGTCCTCGCACACGCTCTGGCTGGGCGCGGCGGCAGCCTCGGCTCTGTTCTTTGTGCTACTGGTTATACTCCTGCCATCTCGCGACCACGTGCTCCCCGCCGCGGCCCCGGTAAAAACAGAGCATCAGCCTATGTCCTGGTGGCTGCTGGCGCTGCTGTACGGGCTGTCCGGATTTGGCTACATCATTGTCGCCACCTACCTGCCGCTAATGGCGAAAAGCGCCGGTTCGCCGCTGTTGACTGCCCATCTCTGGTCGCTGGTCGGCATATCGATAATTCCGGGGTGTTTCGCCTGGCTGTGGGCCGCCCGACGGTGGGGAGTATTGCAATGCCTGACGGCGAATTTGTTGATTCAAAGCGCCTGCGTGCTCATGACGCTCGCCAGCGGCTCTTTGCCGCTGCTGGTGATAAGCAGCATGGGTTTTGGCGCAACGTTTATGGGAACCACTTCACTGGTGATGCCGCTTGCGCGACAACTTAGCGTACCGCGCAATATTAATCTGCTGGGCCTGGTCACTCTGACTTACGGCATTGGGCAAATACTTGGTCCGCTATTAACCAGCCTGCTGGGAAGCGGCGCACTGGCGATCGTTAACGCCACGGTGTGCGGCGCCGTCGCGTTGTTTATTGCGGCACTTATCAGCCTCACGCAATTATACAAACAGCGTTTCGCCTCGCCAAAAAGGGTATAACCGGCAACCTTCTAAAGAAGGTATATTCGGATTAGTCCGCAATTACATGTCAACATTTAATAAACCGCAAATAATCGGTAATTACCCACCAGACAATTTATAATTCCCGTCCGTTCATTTATAAACTCAATTTAAAATGCGTAAAAATGGACATATTAATTCAACATCAACACTATCTTCGGGAAAACACATGTCGTGGTTTAAAAGAATGTTACTGGGGTTGATTATTTTGACGGGTTTAATTGGCACGCTAAAGGATTATAAAGACTTTGGCCTGTTTGGCGCACTGGGATTGTTTATTATCTTCCTGTTATCAACAACATTTTTATGGCAATGGGCATCTGGCAATGGCTGTTTAGCGGTGTACAGCAGGAAGAGAGTCAGCCGGTTTAAACGCCGGCAGATATAAAAAAGGCGTCTTAACCAGGACGCCTTTTTCATACCAGAACAAAAAGTTAGAACTGATAGGTCAGACCCGCAGCAACCTGGTTATCGCTGTCTTTACCATCGAGCAGGTTAATTTTGTAACCTACATCAGCCACGATGTTTTTGTTGAAGTAATAGTCTGTACCCAGCGCGACGTATTCGGTCAGGTCATTATTGTTGTTATCACGCGCGTGGACGTAAGCCACGTTCGGACGCAGACCAAAATCAAACACATACGCAGCCATCGCTTCAAAGTGCTCAGCTTTGTCCGCATCCTGAATCAGGTTGTGGGACTCTCCGTACATAGTCGCTACATAGATAGCATTAGCATCATATTTCAGACCCGCGCCCCAGAACTCTGCGTTTTCGCCATTCCAACCTTTTTGTTTCTGCTGAGCAGTCACAGAACTGTTGGTATAGGCCGCAATTGCAGATATGCCAGAATCCGCAATGTTGTCATAACCCAGGGAGAAGCCGTAGCCATTGCCGTGTTGTTTCGACGGATCAGAATTGGTATCGTCCTGACCCTGATATTGCGCCCCGACGTTCAGACCATCAACGGCACCAAACAGATTTTTGGTGCGAAGTGTTGCAACGCCAGAAGTGCGTGTAGTAAGGAAGCGGTCAGTATTTTCAAAGGAGTCACCGCCGAACTCTGAGAGAGTATCAGTATAAGCTCCCACATCGTAAGCGATACCATAGTTGCGACCATAGTCAAAACTGACGTCATGACCATAATCCAGGCCAGCAAACGCCAGACGTGTATTAACGCCATTCTGAGAACCTTCTGCTTTAGCGGCATCAAACTGACTTTCAAATTGCCCGTAACCGGTCAGTTGATCGTTGATTTGCGTCTCACCGCGAAACCCCAGACGTGCGTAGGTTTCATCAGCATTAGTACCATCAGTCCAGGAATGGGCTGCTTTTACTTTGCCGTAGAGATCCAGCTTGTTGCCATCTTTATTATAAATTTCCGCTGCATGAACGGAGGTTACCCCTAATGCCATTACAGCTATGGATTAAGGGGCAATACCAATAACACACCAAAAAAATACCAATGAAGGTAATAATGAAGTGGCAAGACATAATTCATTTTTGGATTTTCAATCAAAACCGGACAGCGATAATTACTCGAGACTTTCACTCTCATTAACTGAGCGATGCAACATTAATGCTTCAGCAATAATATCTTGTTTACTTTTACGGGTTTCAAATGCCAGCGTTCGCACATATTCCCACAAAGAGGTATCGACACGGGCACTTAAAAGAACCATATCTTTTGATCGGGTCCCTCTGGGTTTTCGAATATCGGGATAGTCTCGAGATGGCATTTTCAACTCCTGAACGTAATAACACGCTTATGGCGATGAAATATGCAGTTAGTGTAAAAACATGTCAACGGTAAAATACCGTCATAATAGTAATGAAAGTGTTAATAAACCAATGAAGAATGGAACGATATTTCAAATGAAAGATAACTTGTTTATGGAATAATGTGTAATGTTAACTTTACGCATATTGGCTTTTATTCATTTGATTAAAAAAACATGAGGAATTTACATTAGACATATCACAACTCAAAACATCATTATGACCAATAAGTTACGCACCGTTATTAATGTCTACATTTACGCGAACCGCTTGTTTTTATGTGTAGTTATGCCGGTATACCTTATCCTGATTACTGCAGAGATCGCGTTGATTCTCACTTAACCCAGACCCATTTTGTCTAAAAATAAGCACGGAAAGGTAAAAATAAGGTAAACGACACATTTTTTCGCATGCGAAAATAAGTTGTTTTTAATTGATTTAAATCAATTTGCACCGCACAAAGGGGACGAAAAAATGTTCATCCGAGGCGATGGAAACAATTTTTTACGTGACTTTCAGAACGTGAAAAGCGGCCCTGCCGGGCAATGAATGAGGATGCGGAAAACGCGGTGCGGGCCGCAATAGCCCGCGTATGAGAGGAAGGGAAATCAGGCGTTAACTTTATCCAGCGGCCAGGAATCAAACAGATAACCATCAAAATCAATGTCATCGACATTTGAAAACTCCAGCAGACGCTGTTTGACGTTTTCCAGATGCTGCCACATGGCCAGCTTGGCTGCGCGGGCATCTTTTTTGATTAATGCAGCCAGGATCTGTTTATGGTCGCCCATCCACTCTTTCCGGTAGTGGGTATCGTCGAGGTGGCTATGGAGCTGGATCCACATCGGGTTGTTCTCACGCCACTGCCATGACTGGCGAAACAGCTCCACCAGCATGCTGTTATGCGTGGCTTCAGCTATGGCGAGATGGAACTGCATGTCGCCGCTTTCAGAACCGTTCGGCTCGCTGGAAGCCAGTTCCCGCTCTTCCAGTTGCAACGCCTGGCGCATTTTGACGATATCTTCGCGGGTAGCCTGCAGCGCGGCAAATTCGGCAATGTTGCTTTCCAGCAGCTGTCGCGCCTGCAACAGTTCAAACGGGCCCGCATCATTGCAATGATTTGCATCCGTACTGTCGATAGTCTGCGCATCCGCATTGTCGAGCACGTAGATCCCGGCCCCGCGGCGCACGTCCACCAGGCCTTTAATTTCCAGCATGATTAACGCTTCGCGAACCACCGTGCGAGTGACATTGAGCATCTCGGCAATTTCACGCTCTGGCGGCAAGCGTTCACCGGGCTGGTACGGCGTCTGGACAATCAGATCGCGGATCATGGCACCCACTTCCTGGTAGGGTCTTTGCTGAGAAGTGTTCGATTTCATCGTGTTATGTCCGTCAGATGCGTGTAATCAGATACGGGGAATAGGTATCGAACTATAGCATTTGCGGGAAGGCAAAAACAGAAAACGGGTCAACCAAACCAATATTTTGATTGACCCGTCATAGTTCGGAGGTTATGCGTCAGCGCTTAATGCCGCAACGCACTCACGTGCGCCGTGTTCACATAGCTGTTGATACGTCGCGATAATGGTCTCCACAAAGCCGGCGTTTTCCGCCAGGTCATGACCAAAAATGCCAGACAGCCCCAGCAGCGCCGTCACGCGCTCGGCGCCCTGGTACTGTTGGTTAATGTGCTGGAATTCAGCCAGCATAGGGTCGACAACATCAATGGCCTGCCCTTGCTCATCCACACCGTGGGTGTAGCGCATCCAGCCCGCCACGCCCAGCGCCAGGTGACGCCAGCCGCTGGCATTTTGCAGGTGCAGACGCACCGGATCCAGCAGGCGCTGCGGCAGTTTCTGGCTGCCGTCCATCGCAATCTGCCAGGTACGGTGGCGCAGAGACGGGTTGCTGAAACGCTCGATCAGCAGTGTCGCGTAGGCGTTGAGATCGGTGCCTTCCGGCATCGAGAGCGTCGGCGCCTGCTCCTGCATCATCAGCGCAAACGCAGCTTTGCGGTACGCCGGATTGGTCATGGTATCGGCGATGGTTTCATAGCCGCCGAGATAGCCCAGATATGCGAGGAAAGAGTGGCTGCCGTTGAGCATGCGCAGTTTCATCATTTCAAACGGCACCACGTCGGCCACGAACTGTGCGCCAACCTTGTCCCAGTCAGGACGACCGTTGACAAAATTGTCTTCAATTACCCACTGACGGAACGGCTCACAGGCGATAGCACATGGATCGTAAACGCCCAACTGGTCGGCAATCTCCTGCAACGTTTCCGGCGTCGCCGCCGGAACAATGCGGTCGACCATAGTGCACGGGAAAGTCGCATTAGCTTCAATCCACTGCGCCAGCTGCGGGTCGCGCGCCTGCGCCAGCCCCAGTACTGCGACTTTCGCCACATGCCCATTTTCACGCACGTTATCGCAGGACATCACGGTAAAAGCCGCCAGCCCCTGCTCACGGCGCAGGTACAGCGCTTGTACGATGTAACCAATCGCCGATTTCGGCGCGGTCGGATTCGCCAGATCGTGTTTAATCAGCGGGTTATTGAGATCTAACTGACCGCTGGCCGCATCGGTGCAGTAGCCTTTTTCGGTGACCGTCAGCGAAACAATTGCCGTCTGCGGGCGCGCCATCGCCTGTAAAATACCGTCACAGCCGTCAAGATCCGGGTGCAGCGCTTCTTTCATTGATCCGATCACTTTCAGCACGGTGTTGTCCGCACCTTTTTCCGCCACGGTATACAGCAGTTGCTGCTTGCGCAGATTTTCAATCAGTACGCAGTCGTTACCCGGCATCAGGTTAACTTCACAGATCCCCCAGTCGCTGTCAGTGGTTTCCAGCAAATGATGGGTGTACAGCGCCTGATGCGCGCGGTGAAAAGCGCCACATCCCAGGTGAACAATGCGGGATTGCAGGCGCGAGCGGTCCCATGCAGGGCGCGCAACCGGCAGGTCGCTATTGGCAATTGTCGTTGTCATCGTGAACTCCAGAACCCGTTGAAAGGCCAACGGATGAGAAAAGAAAAAGCCGGCCAGACAGGTGGCCGGCAACTCGCTTTAGCGGCTGAAGAAAGCGCGCTGGATAGCCATCTCAACGCCGCGCACTTCCGCCAGCCCTTTCAGGCGACCAATCGCGGAGTAGCCTGGGTTGGTTTTCTTTTTCAGATCGTCCAGCATCTGGTGGCCATGGTCCGGACGCATCGGGATCAGATCCTCTTTACCCTCGGCTTTACGGCGTTGTTCTTCTTCAACGATCGCTTTCACCACCTCGTACATGTCGACATCGCCATTAAGATGCGCCGCCTCATGGAAGGTTTTCGGGTTATCTTCACGCAGCGTGGAGCGCAGATGGGTGAAGTAAATGCGTGGGCCAAACTGTTTGATCATGTCGACCAGATCGTTGTCCGCCCGCACGCCATAGGAGCCGGTGCACATGGTGAAACCGTTCGCCATGCTGTTGACCGTATCGACCATCCACTGCATGTCTTCTACCGTGGAAACAATGCGCGGCAGGCCAAGGATCGGGCGCGGCGGATCGTCCGGGTGTACCGCCATGCGTACGCCGGCTTCTTCCGCCACCGGAATAATCGCCTTCAGGAAGACGGCGAAATTCTCACGCAGCGCGGCTTTGTCGATATCTTTATAGCGCGCAAGATGCTGGCGGAACTGGTCGAGGGTGTAGCCCTCTTCCGCGCCCGGCAAACCGGCAATGATGTTGCGGGTCAGACGCGCTTTGTCTTCATCGCTCATGGTGGCGAAGCGTTCATTTGCCTGAGCAATCTCTTCGGCGGTGTAGTCCGCTTCCGCGCCTGGACGCTGGAGGATATGCAGCTCAAAGGCGGCAAACTCAATCTGGTCAAAACGCAGCGCTTTGGAGCCGTCCGGCAGAACGTATTCCAGGTCGGTACGGGTCCAGTCGAGAACCGGCATGAAGTTGTAGCACACGGTACGAATACCGCACTGAGCCAGGTTACGCAGGCTTTGCTGGTAGTTGGCGATCCACTGCAGATAGTTGCCGGAACGGGTTTTAATGTCTTCGTGGATCGGCACGCTTTCGACGACCGACCAGACCAGGCCCGCCTGCTCAATAATGGCTTTGCGTTTTAGGATCTCATCAACCGTCCACACTTCCCCGTTCGGGATATGGTGTAAGGCGGTGACAACGCCTGTGGCACCCGCCTGACGTACATCCGCTAAGGTGACCGGATCGTTAGGACCATACCAGCGCCATGTCTGTTCCATGTTTTATTCCTCGTTACGTTATGGACTCGACGATATGGCACATAAATTCCTCCTTTTGGTATGACATGTCAACCTGAAGCTTAAAATTGGTTAACCAAATCACGATTTATTCTATTGAGATCGCCATTTTACGGCCCTGTTGCTCAGTAATAATGTAAACATGTAACGCAATGTGACATTCATCGCATCAATGGTTAACCAATATATGTAACATCTCAACCAAAATCATAATAGTTCAACCAATAAAGGTAGACGTTATATGCACGTTCTCAATATTCTGTGGGTCGTATTCGGCATCGGTCTGATGCTGGTGCTCAATCTAAGATTCAAAATAAACTCGATGGTCGCCCTGCTGCTGGCGGCGCTCTCGGTCGGTATGCTGGCGGGTATGGATTTAATGGAGCTGCTGCACACCATGAAATCCGGCTTTGGCAGCACGCTGGGTGAACTGGCGATTATCGTGGTATTCGGGGCGGTCATCGGTAAGCTGATGGTTGATTCCGGGGCGGCGCATCAGATTGCCCATACGCTGCTGGCGCGCCTCGGCCTGCGCTATGTGCAGCTGTCGGTAATCATTATTGGTCTGATCTTCGGCCTGGCGATGTTCTATGAAGTGGCATTTATTATGCTGGCGCCGCTGGTGATCGTCATTGCTGCAGAAGCGAAGATCCCGTTCCTCAAGCTGGCGATTCCTGCCGTTGCCGCCGCCACCACTGCCCACTCGCTGTTCCCACCACAGCCGGGTCCGGTGGCGCTGGTTAACGCCTACGGCGCGGACATGGGCATGGTCTACATCTACGGTATTCTGGTGACTATTCCGAGCGTGATCTGCGCCGGGCTTATCCTGCCGAAGTTCCTCGGCAACCTCGATCGCCCAACGCCGTCATTCATGAAGGCCGACGTACCGGTTGACCAGAATAACCTGCCATCCTTCGGTGTTTCTATCCTGGTGCCGTTGATCCCGGCGATCATCATGATCTCCACCACCATCGCCAACATCTGGCTGGTGAAAGGGACGCAGGCGTGGGAAGTGGTCAACTTCTTAGGCTCTTCACCGATTGCAATGTTTATCGCAATGGTTGTCGCCTTCGTGCTGTTTGGTACCGCGCGTGGTCACGACATGCAGTGGGTGATGAATGCCTTTGAAAACGCCGTGAAAAGCATCGCCATGGTTATCCTGATCATCGGCGCGGGCGGTGTACTGAAGCAGACCATTATTGATACCGGCATTGGCGATACCATCGGCATGCTGATGTCGCACGGCAATATTTCTCCGTACATCATGGCGTGGTTGATAACCGTGCTGATTCGTCTGGCAACGGGTCAGGGCGTAGTCTCAGCCATGACGGCAGCGGGGATTATTAGCGCCGCCATTCTCGACCCGGCAACCGGCCAACTGGTGGGCGTCGATCCGGCGTTACTGGTACTGGCAACGGCGGCGGGCTCCAACACCCTGACCCATATCAACGATGCCTCGTTCTGGCTGTTCAAAGGCTACTTTGACCTGTCGGTGAAGGATACGCTGAAAACCTGGGGTCTGCTGGAGCTGGTGAACTCCGTGGTTGGCCTGATTATCGTATTGATCATCAGCATGATTGCATAACGTCGATACCGCTCTGGCCCGCAGCGCCAGAGCGGTTATCCATCCTGCCTCAACAATCCTCAATAATCAGATACACCGCCTTCACCGGGCCATGCACTCCAACCACCTTGATAAGCTCAATATCCGCCGTCGAGCTGGGCCCACTAATGATGTTAATGCACGATGGCATACGCTCACCGGCCTGCGCCTTCTGATGCAGTTTTTCTGCCAGTTGCGCCACGCGCGGCAGGATAGTGCTTTTACGCAACACGAAAATTGAGGATTCCGGCAACAGGCTCAGGGAACGCCCGCGCTCCGGCGCGGAAAACAGCACCACGCCGCCGGACTCGGTCAGGCCATACTCGGCATACACCACGCCCACTTTCGCCTTTTCGGCCTGGGTAATATTTTCGCTGCCACGCGCCGGATCCCAGACCACGGCGTTGCATTCCTGTTGCAAGCGTTCGGTAATGCCCAGCGCCGCCAGCCGGCTGTCGCCGCTCAGCACCACCGGCTGCTGGCCCAATTCTTCGCACAGACGGAGCGCCGCATCTGCGGCCTGGTCTTCGCGAGTCAGCTCACAGCGAGCCAGCATCACTTCACTGGCAAACTGGACAAATGCATCGCAGCGCTGCTGCGGGCTAAGTTCGGTCAGGCGCTCGTTAGCATAGTTGTTAACCGGTGCGACATCCGCTTGCGGTTCGAAGCGCAGCGGGCGACCCAGCGCCTGGGCGATGGTATTTAAAAACGCGGTACGGTTATCCATTCTTTTTCTCCTGCGCCTGATGTTTCTTAAACCAGCTACGGAAGCTCTCGCCGTCGGCATCAGGCAGATCGCGTGCCTCCATCCAGTCACCAATCGCGCCAACCTTGAGCGGCGTTTTGCCGCCATTGATAAACCAGCTCGCCGCATGTGCGCCCGCCATCATCCCGACTTTCCACAGCCCAGGATGACTATTGGCGTAGGCGAACATTTTGATCGCCCGTCGCTCGGCTTTCGGCGTAATGCCCTCCTCGGCCATCACCCGGCGATGACGCAGGATCAGTTTTGACAGCGGAATCTTAACCGGACAAACGCTGTCACAGGCCGTGCATAATGAACAGGCGTATGGCAGATCTTTAAAATCTTTATAGCCACCGAGCAGCGGAGAGATCACAGCGCCGATAGGGCCGGGATAGATAGAACCATAGCCGTGTCCGCCAATGTGGCGGTACGCCGGGCAGGTGTTCATACAAGCCCCGCAGCGGATGCAGCGCAGCACATCGCGAAACTCTGAGCCCAGCACCTGCGAGCGGCCGTTATCGACAATCACCAGATGGAACTCTTCCGGGCCGTCGACGTTATCCGCCTCGCGTGGGCCGGTCAGCCAGGTGTTGTAGCCCGTCAGACGTGCGCCCACGGCGCTGCGCGCCAGCATGGTGATCAGCACATCCACCTCGGCAAAGGTCGGCGCGATACGCTCCATGCCCATCACCGCAATGTGCGTTTTCGGCAGCGTGGTACACATGCGCGCGTTGCCTTCGTTGGTCACCAGGCAAACAGAGCCGGTTTCCGCCACGGCAAAGTTACAGCCGGTAATACCGATTTCGGCACTGAGGAAATCCTCGCGGATCTTCTGGCGAATGAATAAGGTCATCGCCTCTGGCGTTTCCGGGCCGTCATACCCCAGACGTTCGTTCAGCACGCGGCGGATCTGGTAGCGATCTTTATGAATAGCCGGGACCACGACGTGCGAAGGCGGATCCTGATCCAACTGCAGGATATATTCTCCGAGATCGGTTTCGATCACCTGAATTCCCGCATCCTGCAGCACACGGTTGACACCGATCTCTTCGGTCACCATCGACTTGGACTTCACCACCTTCTTCGCATTTTTACGCTGCGCAACCTGCAAAATGTAGCGGGTGGCGTCTTCTTTGGTTTTGGCGAAATAGACGTGCCCGCCGTTTTCCGTCACTTTCTCGGAGAGTTGATACAGGTAAGCATCGAGGTTGCTCAGAACGTGATCGCGGATCTGGCTGGCACGATCGCGCCAGTCTTCCCAGTGGCCTAGCTCATCAACCATTTTCTGCCGATTCGCACCAATACGCTCCTGCGCGTTGGCCACGGCTTTGCGCATGATCGGATCTTCGATCTGCTGACGAATGCGCAGTTTAAATTCTACATCGCTGGTTTTTATCGACATCTCTTTCCCCTCAGCGGCTCATCAGCACTTCAGCAATATGCATCACTTTGACCGGCTGGCCTTCGCGTTGCAGTCGGCCGCCAATATTCAGCAGGCAGCTGACGTCAGCGCCGATCAAAAACTCCGGCTTCGCATCCATCAGATGTAAAACTTTCTCTTTCACCATCTCGCCGGAGATCTCGGCCATCTTGACCGAGAACGTCCCGCCAAAGCCGCAGCAGGTGTCCTGATCGGCAAACGTCAACAACTCCAGTCCGCGCACGTTTTTCAGCAGCGTGAGCGGCTCTTCCTTCACCCCCAGTTTGCGGGTCAGGCTACAGGAAGGGTGATACACAGCGCGGCCCTGCAGGCTGGCACCCACGTCCACCACGCCCAGTTTGTTGACGATAAAAGAGGTGAGATCCTGCATACGTCCGGCAACCTTCTCGGCGCGCAGCGCCCATTCAGGCTCATCCGCCAGATACGTCGGGTAGCTTTTTACCGCGTAGGTGCAGGAGCCTGCCGGGGAGATAATCGGATCGTCGTTGTCTTCCAGGGCGGCGATCAGGTTTTTCATCCCGGGGATCGCCTCTTTGATGTAACCGCTGTTGATGGCTGGCTGACCGCAACACCCTTGCTTCTCGGGGAAATTAACGCGACAACCCAGTTTTTCCAGCAGCAATACGGAGTCTCGTGCCATCCGTGATTTCAGTGCGTCACCAATACAGGTAACAAAGAAATTTACATTCACAATAACTACTCCATTGCTTCATTTCTGTTTATTGCGCTTGATATCGCGATATCAAACAAATGTTCATTCGCATTTCATGCCCAGTTTTTCTGTTTGCTGGTTTTACCAATACCTGGGTTCATGGTGATGCTCTGATCGTTTTCCTTTGATGACGACTCTCCTCTTCTTATATCAGGACAATCGCAAATGTCTGTATTTTCATTTGTATGACAAAACCAAATAATCCCCTAATCGACTCGCACATGCAATACCCTGGTTTATTTATTTCGGCCTCGCTCACATTTTTATATTGGAAACCACAGCGTTATTAACACCTTAGAAAACAGTTTCAGGTGATTACCACTGTTGTCACTACCATTATTAAAAAGTTTATTAAATAACTACTTATAGGTATTTAATCGGCACTTAAGTATATTTACCCGGCATTGGATTTTAATTAAAAGATTACAATAGTTACAAAACTATAAATCATAATTACTTTATTCACTGAAGCGATTCAGTTTGCATACTTTATTAGAACAGCAATGTAGCCTCCCCACCATAAATATAAATCAGGTTTAATGAACCAATTGGGAATAGCAATGAACGAATATTTTATGTTTGCCCTGGCACTCTCTCCGTTACTACTGATGGTATTTTTAATATTGAAATTGAAAATGCCCATCCATTATTCAGTACTGATCTCTTTGGTATTCACCGCTGCACTATCGGCAATATTCTGGGAAATGCCCGTACAAAATCTAAAAGCCGCGATAGGCTATGGCGCGCTGAAGGGATTATGGCCGATTGTGATCGTGATCCTCGGCGCTATCTTCAGTTATAACGTCATGCAGGCGACCAAAGCGCTGGATATTCTGCGCGATATTCTCGCCAGTATAAGCGAAGATAAGCGTATTCAGGTGCTGCTGATTTCATGGTGCTTTGGTGGATTTCTTGAAGCCGCGGCTGGTTATGGTACAGCGGTCGCCATTCCGATCGGTATTCTTATCGCACTGGGTTTCAATCCGCTGAAGGCGGCGATTGCCTCTCTGGTGGCAAATACCGTTCCCACTGCATTCGGCGCGGTCGGGATCCCGGTTTCTATTCTGGCGGAACAGGTTAACCTGCCGGTTTATACCTTAGGCGGAACCATTATTCTGCAGCTCGCGCTGTTTAATATCCTGCTGCCGTTTGTGATTGTCTGCATTATTGGCGGCGGCCTGAAAGCCATTCGCGGCGTATTTCTGATCACGTTGATTTGCGGTATTACCACACTGGTTCCGCAGTATTTTGTCGCTATTCATCTCGGTGCTGAATTACCCGCCTTTGCCGGTAGCCTGGTCAGCCTGTTTGCCGTGGCGATGGTTAGCCGTCTGCGCAAAGGGAAAACCGATCCCGAGTGGCGAATTGAAGTCAGCCATACCCGCGAAACCACGCCGCGCTCGGCAAAAGTGTTGTTCCGAGTTGGCTCTATTTATCTGTTTATTTTTGTGTTTATCCTGATGTGTTCGCCGTTGTTCCCGACGATAAAAGGCGCAGCCTCACAACTGGCCTCGGTGCTACATTTCACGTTGGCTGACGGCAAAACGATGGCGTTGAAAGTTGAATGGGTGACCACGCCAGGGATGCTGATCATCTTTGCGACCATTATCGGTGGTTTTATTCAGGGAGCGTCCGCACGCGGGATGCTGGAAGTATTTATCAAAACGATTTTCCAGCTTAAAAACTCTATCGTCGCAATTATGGCGATCGTCGCGCTGGCCACGGTGATGGATCTCAGCGGGATTATCTCCACGCTGGCGCAGTCGATTGTCGATCTGACCGGCAGCTCGTACGTCTTCCTCGCCCCGGTGATTGGCGCGCTGGGCACGTTCGTTACCGGCAGCGATACCAACTCGAACATTTTGTTCGGAAAACTGCAAACCATTGCCGCCAGCAAACTGCATATCGATCCCAACTGGCTGGCGGCGGCCAACACTTCTGGCGCAACGGGCGGGAAAATGATTTCGCCGCAAAGCATCGCCATCGCGGTATCCGCCACAAAAATGGACGGTCAGGCCAACCAGATCATGTCTGGCACCATGAAATACTGCTGCGCCTATATCGTGATCCTCGGCTTAAAGGTTGGCCTCTTTTATTACTGGTTTATGGCGTAAGCCATTGTCAACCCCGTCAAATTTGCGGCAACCGTATTTGACGACGCGGTGACCAAAAAGGTTTACACCTCCCCGGGAACGGAACGAGGCGACAGACTTTACGATTTGTCGGCGCTGACTAAAATAGCGCCGATGTTTCAAATCGAGGATTGTTGTTATGTTGTTCTGGAAAAAGATGGTGAAGAAGTTCGACGCCTTTTCCGCGTTGATTCCACCACGCTACTTCCGCGTGTAATACTGGGCACTTATGCCAGATGGCGCTTCGCTTATCAGGCCTACGTTTCGCACTCATTTGTAGGCCGGATAAGGCGCTAGCCGCATCCGGCAGCAGCGTAAAATGTTCACCCCTTTCTCTTACGCAGTCCGCACGTTCTTAACATCACAACCCAAATACGAAGCCACGCAAAACGGTAGACCAGCGGATGCTGAAACCTCAGCAATGTCAGAAACACAGAGCCCCCTTGCGGCGTCAGATCACCGTTGCCTGATAGCGAACCTGTGGGTCCATAATCTGGTGGCGCGCGTCAATCAGCCGCAGTTCATACGAATCATGCTCTTTCGTCAGCCGCATTACCGCGTCAACAACACTGGTGGTCCGCTCCAGCGCCAGCTTGTCCTCATAACCATTGAGTAGTGAGGCCAGCATCACGCTGCAAATCAGATCCCCAACGCCGACCGGCATTTTGGCAAAGGTATACAGCGGCCGGGCAATGTGTAACGTCTGTTCCGGCGTCACCAGCAGCATTTCAAACGCCTGTTTGTCCCGCGAACAGTCGCCGAGATGCTTCACCAGCACCTTCTTTACGCCCCACGACACCAGCTGCCGCGCCGCTTCCACCACCTCGTCAAAACTACGCAGTTGTCTGCCCGTCAGCACGCCCAGCTCATAGAGATTCGGTCCCATCATGTCGGCCAGCTGAATGGCGTCATCGACAAAAAATGACTCCACGCCCTGCGCGACAATGCAGCCTTTTTGCGGGTCGCCCATTACCGGATCGCAAAAATAGAGCGCCTGCGGATTACGCTGACGAATGGTGATGACGGCGTGCTTCACCTCTTCACAATGGCGTTTATCTCCAAGATACCCGGACAATACGGCATCGCATTGCGCCAGCTTTTGCAGGTCATCCAGCCCGCTGATGATCGCGCTCAGCTCGCCGTGCGGCATCGCCATACCCTGCCACATCCCATATTGGGTGTGGTTGGAAAACTGTACGGTGTAAAACGGCCAGACATCGATCCCCGAGAGCTGCATCGGCAACACAGCGGCTTTATTTCCGGCATAGCCATAAACAACCGACGACTGAACAGACAACACGTTTTTCATTTTGACTCCGTCTAACGAAACGTTGGCAGCAGACCAAATACGTCCAGAACAACCGTCAGATAGACAACCGCTCCGCAGACAATCACCAGGTTAAGCACGGTGTTATTACAGGGCGCGGTATAGCTGGCGGTTGGGAAACGTTTCCGCGCGGCTTTCACCAGGAACGGCGGCAGGATCACGCTCCAGATGGTAAAGGCCAGACCGGCGTAACCAATCGCGTGCACAAAACCGTTCGGGAAGAAGAAGCACACGGCGGCTGGCGGGAAGTAGGTCACCAGCGCGGTTTTCAGGCGGCCCATGCCGTCGTCCGGGAAGTGAAACAGGTCGGCGATGTAATCGAACAGGCCAAGCGTCGCCGCCAGCAGGGAACTGGCTACCGCGAAGTTGCCGAAAAAGGTGAGGATCAGATCCATATACCGGCTGGTGAACAGCCCGCTGATGGCCTCGACAAACACATCGATATTGCCGCCTTTGGCGATAATCGGCGGGAATGAGGAACGGCTGATGTTACCCATCGTCACGCCCAGCCAGAAAATATACAGCAGCAGAGCAAACAGCGTACCGATGATAATCGAACGCGTAATATTCGAGACTCCGCTTGTGCCATACAGTTTGACCAGGCTCGGCACGTTACCGTGAAAACCAAACGAGATAATACAGAACGGCAGCGTCATCAGGATGTACGGCAGATACTGCGAATTGGGCAACGCCACCGCCACGCTGTCGATGAGTTTTGCCACTTCGATATGGCCAATCAGCCCGGAGAACGTGGCAAAGAACGCCACAAACTTACCGATAATCAGCACGGTAGTGATGCGTCCGACCAGTAAGGAACTATACCAGGCAATCGCCCCTACCAGCATACTGACGATCACCACCGAGATATTCGCCGGAAAGCGCACGCCGCTGTATTTGAACACGGTTTGCGCCATCACCGCCGACGAACCGGAGATATAGGCATAGGTCAGAATATACAGCACAAAGCCGAAAGCGATACCAACCACGATATTCCACTTCCGGCCTAATAAATCCTGAGTAAAGGTATTAAAACTGGCACCGGCGCCATAATGCAGGTTAACTTCGACCAGCATCAGACCGGTTAATAACATCATGATGGCGATAAACAGAAGAATAACAGACGCGCCGGGAAACCATACACCGGCCATCGCAATCGGCAGGGAGAACATCCCGCCACCCACTACGGTTGCGATAACCAACATGGTTCCGCTAATCAGTCCGGGGGTACTACTCTGTCGCTCAATGGCATTAATATCCATGATAAATGTTCCTGTAGACTATTCGTTATAATTACAGCTGTCATTTGTACATCATGCGGATAATAAAAATGTCGGAGTCAGGGTTTACTTTTTTTAGTTATGTCACGGTAACGGGCACCGCAAAGGCTTCCTGTTCATGGAAAAGGAATACAAAAAAGCCCCATCACGTGATGGGGCCATAACTATTTTTTAGATGTAATCAAAGCGTGCAGTAAAGAAACGCAACTGCTTAGGCTCGTAAATAAACTTCAGCCCGCGAATATCTTCTTTGTGCTGGTAAAGTTTAATAATGCCGTCAGCCACGACATCCATATGTGCGTAGGTATAAACACGACGTGGAATAGTCAGACGCACGGTTTCCAGTTTCGGTCTGTGGTGTTCACCGGTCACGTTATTACGGCCCGCAGAGATAATTCCGCGCTCCATACTGCGCACGCCGGTTTCCACATAGATGCTGGCGGCCAGACTTTGTGCCGGGAACTCATCTTGCGTCAGATGCTCGCAGAAGCGACGCGCATCGAGGAATACCGCGTGACCGCCTACCGGTTCAACAATCGGTACGCCAGCGGCTTTCAGCTTATCGCCCAGGTAGCGAACCTGCTTCACGCGGTGCTCAATATATTCGTACTGCATGGCTTCACGCAGGCCAATCGCCATCGCTTCCATATCACGTCCGGCCAGGCCGCCGTAAGATGGCATCCCTTCGTAGACCACGACTAACTCTTTGGCAGAAGAGAACATTTCGTCATCGTTCATGCACAGGAAGCCGCCGATGTTCACCAGACAGTCTTTTTTACCACTCATGGTACAACCGTCGGCGTAGCTGAACATCTCATGCACGATCTCGGCGATGCTCTTGTTCTCAAAGCCCTGCTCTTGCTCTTTGATAAAGTAGGCGTTTTCTACGCAGCGGGTAGCGTCGTAGAACACTTTAATGCCATGCGCTTCTGTCAGTTCACGCACCGCACGCATGTTAGCCATCGAGACCGGCTGCCCACCCGCGAGGTTAACCGTCACCGCCAGGCAGATATACGCAATATTCTCTGCGCCTTTTTCATCAATCAGCTTTTGTAATTTTTTAAGATCGATATCACCTTTAAACGCAATATTCAGACCGGCATCGTGCGCTTCGTCACGAACGATATCGACAAACACCGCACCATTTTTTTCCTGGTGATAACGGGTGGTAGTGAAATACATATTCCCGGCAACATATTGCCCAGGTTTAATAGCCAGCTGCGATAACAGGTTTTCTGCGCCACGCCCCTGGTGAGTCGGAACAATATGTTTAAAGCCAAACAGTTCCTGCACGGTTCTTTCCAGATGATAGAAGTTTTCGCTGCCCGCGTACGCTTCATCACCCATCATCATTCCGGCCCACTGCTTGTCGCTCATTGCGTTAGTGCCACTGTCTGTCAGCAGGTCAATATAAATATCTTTCGAATTTAACAGGAAAGTATTGTAACCCGCTTCCTGCATTTTCTTGAGGCGTTCATCACGCGGGATCATAGATACAGTTTCAACGCTTTTAATACGGAAGGGTTCTGCCGGATAATTCATTTTGTTTCTCCAGTAACAGTGGTCATGTACGTATTAATGTGAAGTAAATCATACCTGGTTCATCAACAAATCCTGATGAAATATAACTATTCGCCTCCTGATTCAGGGGGAGAAATAATGTGGAGGCACTATGCAAGATTTGATTGATTATGGAAATAGCCCGGTCAACATTAATCACTGGCAATAATTTAAAAAGCTGTAAATGTGAGTGATGCAAATCACACGTCATTTTTTTACCCGTTAATATTCAACAAGTTTTTTTTTGCTTTTCGATTTGCCATTCGTCGTAGTGTGTCTGCGGAGAGTGGAAATACTGAAAACATAACTTTCCAGGCTGGGCGCATAATGTATTGGTGAATGAGTACACCTCATTTTGTGAGAGTCGGATCACTTCACAGAGTGATATTTGTGACTCACATCGCTAAAAGTGTAAAGCAAAGTGTACAAAACGGTGTTGTTTCAGAGTTTGCTATTTGCTTCAGTGAGTCAGATCGCATTTTTGGCCAGATGCCGACAGGCGTTGTTTTCTGGAACGTGGGGATATTCAGGCGTGTGAAAGGTAATGAATAAATACGATGAATAATACCGAATCTATTGTGATGAGTGGGTTTTCTATTTATTCCGAAAGCGTGCAATTCGCGCTTATTTCATCTTATTTACATCTGGACTTCCCCCAGGATACTGGCGTAATTTACAGGGGTTTTATTAGCGCGATGCGAAGGTGCGCCAACACCTCCGCATCGCTAATCACAGCAACTATTAATAGAGAATAGCAGCCATGACTGATACGCATTGTATTGCAGTTTCGTTTGATCCAGAAGTCCACGCCGCAGATAACCGTCGCCTGAAGGTGGGTTATGCGAGCCGTTATCCTGATTACAGCCGTATTCCGGTGAAGTACGTCCGGTTTCCGTCCATTGTGATGAAGGGCCAGTGGCTGAAAGCAGCCGGATTCGACACCGGCACCAGCGTTGATGTGCGCGTAATGCAAGGCTGCATCGTATTAACTGCCCGCGCCGCCGAACCCGAAGAGTCAGAACTAATGAAATCCCTGCGCGCCGTGGAAAAGCTCTCCGTGCGTAAGCAAAAGCAGGTGCTGGAGTTTATCGGGGTAATTGCGGGGAAAGCGTTGAAGGGGTGAGTGTGTGATTGTCATTGAGGCGCCTGCGGGCGCCTTTTTGAGCTTTTACAGGTAAGCGATAAAGTGACATCGATAGTGTATCGGCCTCACACCTGTTGATCAGGTGATAATTTGCGAGCATCATCGCAATTATTTACCTGATAATGAAATCAATGACTTCCAGTAAAACCCTGCAACAGGCAATTGCCGACATCACCATCTGGCGTAAAGGCGAGCAGCGTGCGCCGCACAAGCCTCTGCTGCTGCTTCATGTGCTGGCGGCTTATCAGCAGGGTCACGGTCGCCTGTTTGACTACGGTTCGGAAGTTCGCGACCCGTTGCATAGCCTGCTGGAGCGATTTGGACCACAGCGCGCGCAGTACCGCCCGGATATGCCCTTCTGGCGCTTACAGGGAGATGGATTCTGGGAGCTACAAAACGCCGAGCATTGTTCAACATCCGGCAGCAGCAAACAGCCCCCTGCCAGAGAACTGGTGTCGCACAACGTTGCCGGAGGTTTTGATGAACAGCATTTTGCCCAGTTGAAAAAGAGCAAAAGCCTCATCAACGCCCTGGCCCAGCAAATCCTCGAGGCGCACTTCACCGAAAGCATCCAGGAAGAGATCGCGGATGAACTGGGATTTGATATCCTGCAAATCCGCAAACAGCGGGACCCATTGTTCCGCCAGCAGGTTCTGCGTGCCTATAACTATGAATGCGCTATTTGTGGCTTCAATATGCGCCACGACAGCACCTCTGTCGCCCTGGAAGCCGCCCATATCAAATGGAAACAGCACGGCGGCCCGTGCGAGATTTCAAACGGCCTGGCGTTGTGTGCAATCCACCATAAAGCCTTTGATAAAGGTTCGATTGGGCTGGATGAGAGTATGCGGGTTCAGGTGTCGCCCGCAGTAAATGGCAGCGGCATGGTGGGCAGACTGTTCTGGGATTTCGACGGGAAGGAGATTGCTCTACCGATGATACGCGAGAATTATCCAAAAGAAGGGTTTGTGGAGTGGCACAGGAAGGAGGTGTTTAGAGGGTGAGTGCGAAGGCCGGACTCGCACATTATAATCAACCTCATGATTTATATTAGTTAAAATTTCAAATTAAAATGTTATACCAACACCGATACCAACACATTAATTCATTGAATTTGGGACTCGAATCGGAGCGGAAACTGCTATTAGTCCATCTTACAGAAAATATTCTCAGATAGTGCTTTATAGCAATTCATTCTTTCTGTCAGCACTAGGCATGTGCACCTTTCCCTTCTGAAAGTTTCTAATACTGAAAAATCGTTTTTATAAACTTCTATGGATCGATTACCAATATTTGCATGTTAGTTTGTCTGTAAAAGTAAACACGCCTGCCGAGGGAAGGCAGACGCATTATGCAATGAATAAATAAATTATAAAGATTTTGCAGTTAATGCAGAAAAATAGCCCGTCAGACTCAGATTGCCGTGTTGTTACGACTGTGTCGTAACAGACCCGTTGCATGTCGCGCTCGCAGAATATCAAAGGCCCGAAGATAAGGTGATTGTTCCTGCCAGCTAAACCCCTTGCGATCTATTCGAACCAGCTCGTACTTTTCCACCAGAAAATTAACGGCATCGGCCAAAGATATACCGGCATCGATATGTTCCTGAATTACCGTTTCATCACTGAATGGTGTGTCGTTGAGTGTCAGGCCATAATGTTGTTCCAGCAGGCGTGTCAGTAGCATTTGCCAGACTGCAACGGGCGACAGACAAGGCTTCGCCGCCCGCGAAGTTGTTGCAGATTGAGGTTTCATGTTTGCTCTCGTGAAAGTAATTAGCGCTTAGTGGGGTAAATGGCGATGTATACGTAGCCGCAACTGCCGAGGGTGTCGGCTTCGCAGGTAAAACCGGTGTGGTACAGGGTGACGCAATGAACGTGTAGGGGATTCAGTTCACCGGTGGTCAGCATCGATTCCATCTGGCTGATAAAGTGCGGGAATATTTCATCCAGCTTCTGGCATTCGGCGTCACTGAACTTGCCGGTCATGCTGGCCCGGTCAGCCAGATAATGCAGCCGGTTCCCCTCCTGCACCAGACGGGCTCCCAGACGTGGCGTGATATCCCGCCGCAGGCCCCATGTGATGTTGCTCATTGATAACCTCCTTTACTGTCAGTTCAGGGTGATACTCATCAGGCAGGCGTAAGGCCCGTTGCGGTCCTGGCGGCGTTCGGCGTACACAGCCAGGACTCCTGTGATATCCGGAACTTCCCTGCCGGTGTAATGGCAGACGCTACCGTGCCACTGATATTTTCCGGTGCAGTAGCGAAAGATTCGGGACTCAGGATGCTGGCGGTATATCGTCATTGCCTGACGTTTGGGGATGATTTTCATGTAATACCTCACAGCAGACCGTGTTCTGCGAACGAATAGATTTGCCTGCCGCCGACAATCAGATGGTCAGGGACACGGATATCCACCAGCTGAAGTACCTGAACCAGCCGCTGCGTGAGAGCTTTATCAGCCTGGCTGGGGGGCGTCTCGCCGGAAGGATGGTTATGCGCCAGTATCACCGCCGCGGCATTGAAATACAGGGCGCGCTTAACGACCTCCCGGGGATACACCTCGGTGCGGTTAATCGTGCCGGTGAAGAGCGTCTCATGGGCAATCAACTGATTCTGGTTGTCCAGATACAACACCCGGAACTCTTCCCGCTCAAGTACGGCCATATGCAGTCGCAACCACTCCCGAACGGCATGAGTGGAGGTGAAGGCTACCCCTGGCTCATGCAGGTGCCGCTCCAGAGCCCTGATCGCCCGCTGAATGAGACGCCGGTCCTGTGGCGTCATCTCGCCGGGTAAAAAGGAGAGCTGTTTCATCCGTTATTCCTCCGTTCAGTCGATGATACGCAGAATGGCGTGAGCTTCAGGATGCTGCAGGGCATAGTCCCGCAGGCGATAATAGTGTGCGTTCATTGCGTCACATTCTGTACGACAGGCGTGATGGCTGTATTCAATCAGGCAGACCGCGATACCTGCGGCTTCCGCGCTCATTTCCGCACTATTGCCGTTCATGCCGTTGAACAGAAGCCATTTATCGTCACCGTCAGCATCAGGTGCCATATACGCACCGCCATTGCTGAGCGTGTAAAAGGACCAGATACCGCCGTTGTACTCATCACAGAAGCGGTCCATCCAGGCAAAAATACGCGGCTCCAGGGTTATCCACTGTGGGATAGCGCCAAAGTACTGCGGCCAGAAGCAGATACGCTGTTCGTCAGGTACCTGCGTTACGGTCAGTTCAAATTCGGACTCGTTAGCAGATACGAGATTGTTTTGTGTCGCTGTTGTCATGGGTATGTCTCCATTAATAAAAAAAACCAGCGGCGATGGCTGGCGTATGGGGTAATAAAGTGGGTTCGGGAAGGTGAAATGTTGCTGGTAAATGACTCGGGGTCAGCGGGTGAAGGTGTCAGTGCGGATGCCTGACCTGCGGATATAACGGTTAAGACCTTCACCGGCATCCGGCTCAAAGTTCCATGCCCGCCAGACCATCCGGCTTTCGGCATCGCGAACCACCAGGCGGAAGTGACTGCCCTGGTCGTCTTCAATACAGACGTTGTGATAGTGACGGGTAATTGCTTCTGCCTGTTGCCGGGTGAACGGTCCTGGTGGCAGTAAGTGAGATTCAGGCATGAGGGGCTCCTTAAATGCAAAAAGCCCCTGCAGGCGTAGCAACAGGGGCTGTGGGGACTGCTGATACCACTCTGGTCAGAGTGGCCGGATTATCAGAAGGCGACCTTCAGTGTGGCCTGACCGTTGTAACCGTCAGCACTGTTGCCGCTGACGCTGCGGGTATAACCGGCCTGCACGCCAAGTGCGACATTCTGCCGTACCCGCGCTTCAATACCCGCCTGGAGGTCAAGCGAGGTACCATCCTGAGACGGGGTGAAGCTGACATTGCTGCCTGCAGTCGCCGTGCCCATGCTCATCTCGCCGTCTGAACTGAAGGTACGGATAACCGACGGACGCACCCACCAGTTCACCGGCAGCTCGCCTGCGCTGCGCTTCATGCTGTCAGCAAACCCTGCGACTGCAGAATTCCCCTGACCGAAGTCCATTTCAGACGAACTGCCGAAACGAAGTCCGGCACGCACATGCTGCGCACTGCCGTCACCAAAGTTCACGTAACCGCCGTTGTCATGCCCCTCATCCAGGGCCAGTCTCTGCCAGACGTACTGCAGCTGTGGTTCCAGCACCAGTCCCTGAGTGATGTTAAACGGCAGACCGGTTTCCAGAGAGGCCAGCCAGCCGGTGCCGTCAGTATCAAAACGGTTATCCGCAGAGCTGGCCTTCAGGCTGTGGCGGGAGCCCTGTGCCACCACATCGGCCCACAGACCACTGGTATCATGAACGGCTGTCAGATACCCGCCGAGGCTGTACACCGTGTCGCGCACGCTGCCTGCCGCAGAGCGGTCATCGTTTTTCACATCCACCAGCGACTGGCCTGCCGCACCATAGAGTCCACTGGTCAGCGAAAGCCTACCGGTGTCGTGTTTGAACAGGTCACCACCGAGCTGAATAAAGCCATAGCTGCCGCTGCTTTCCGGGGTGTCGCCCTGCGCAATGCCGCCATTACTGTCATGCCCGGTATGCCCGCCCTGAATACGCCCCCAGAATCCCTGGTTATTCACCGCACTGCTGCGCTGGCTGTATGTCCCGGCCAGCGCACGGTCGTAATCCATGCTCTGTGCAAACAAAGAGGCGTACAGTACCACTTCGGCACGGTAGCCCGCTTCACTGGACAGATACCAGTTTTCATCGGCACTGCCGTGGCTCAGGGTGTAGTTGTACGCCCCGGCCTGCAGTTTGCGGCCCAGCGCAAAGGCTCCGGCTTCAGTGGTGGCTCCGTTAATCGCCTCCACCACTTTGATACCGCTGCCGGTTGTCGCCAGCCCCAGCCCGGCATCACCGGCACTGGTGAAGTTCAGCCAGGTTTTACCGGTTGCCTGCCCGCCGTCAATGACCAGCATATCGGTCGGGAAGGTCGGGTCATCAAGACGAATGGACAGATTAATAGTACCGTTGCGTCCTGTCAGATTTGTAACCGTCAGCGTTTCAGGGACAAACGGACTGTTTGCTGGTGCTGGCGCAAAACTGATGGTTCCGGCGTTATCCAGGTTATCGAGCACCGATTTCACCGCCGCACCGCGCTGAATATTCCAGCGGGCACCGCTGTCGAGGGTGACGTCAGTCGGGTCAATTGCCCCGTTCATCACCGAGTTGCCGGTCAGACGCACCTGCGTACCGGACTGTGCGATGATGTCGCTGTTGATGATGGCATTGTTCAGCGCCAGCGTCCCCTGATTCAGGTTTACCTGTGACTGGGACAGCGTGCCGTTGCTGACCGTCAGGGTGCCGTCACCGTCCTTGAGCATCTGCCCGCCACCGCTTACCGAACCGCTGATGACCGCGTTCTGACCGTTACCCGTGCTGAAGTGTAGTTGTCCGCTGTTGATGGCATTCCCCGTCAGCGATGCACCGTCGCCAAATGAGGTGGTGCCGGTGAGCGTGCCCCCCTGCGCCACATTCAGGGTGCTGCTTGCCCCCACGGCGGTGTTATCCGCACTGCCGTTACCCAGAACCGTGAACTGACTGCCGTTATCAAGACGCAGGTTGCTGGCCTTGCCGGTTGCACCGTCAATGCCGAATGCGCCGGAGGTGTTCGTACCGCTGACCGTTGCGCCGGTATCGGCAATCAGTACGCCGCCGTCATGCATCACGATGTTCTGTGCCTTACCGCCGGTCGCCACGGCCAGAATACCGCCCTGATTAACCGTGGTGGTATCGGCGCTGCCGTTACCCAGCACATCAAGACGCCCGCCGTTTTCCAGCAGCACATTAGTGGCACTGGCATTCGCGGCATCAACACTGAAGTTACCCAGACTGTTGGTCCCGGAGACGGTGGCACTGGTGTTCGTCACCAGCGCGCCCCCGGCATTCTGGGTAACGTTCGTGGCGTTGCCTCCGGCACCCACCTGCAGTTTACCGTCCGCATTAACTGTGGTGTTGTCGGCTGTCGCACCGCTTTTCACCACCTGCCAGCCGCCCGCATTGATTACCGTGTCACTTGCAGATGCACCGGCATGCACGTACTGATAACCGCCATCCAGGCGGGTCGTATTTGCCGAACCGTGCACACTCTGGTCGCCGCCCGCTTTAATCACTGTGCCGGTGGCAAGGCCTCCTGTCGCAATAGTCTGCCGACCATCGTTATTAATGGTGGTATCAGTTGCGGTACCGGCAACCCACTGCCCGTCGTTGTTCTCTACATCGGGACCACCCTGTGCTCCGGTATTCACCACACTACCGGTAGCCTGCGCCCCAGCTTTTACCAGCTGAGCCCCGTCTTTATTAATGATCGTGCCGGAGGTAATACCGCCGCTGTGTACCCACTGTGTACCACCGTCAAGCGTGGTATCTGAAGCTTGACCATGCACGCTCTGACCACCACCGCTGTTGACTGTGGTGTCTGTGGCGCTGCCGCCAGCCAGTACACCCTGCAGCCCGCTATTATTAATGGTGGTCTGGTTTGCCACGCCCCCCGTCTGTACCCACTGACCACCGCTGTTGTCATCATTATCAGCACCGAACTCCAGGCCTGTGTTGATGACTGTGTTGTTTGTCTTACCGAAAACGATCTGTGAGTCGTGATTGCCGATCACCGCACCATTGACTACCTCACCGGCCGCTACCGTACGGGTGTTTCCCGGCGCATCGTCAGCCAGTGCGGCAGGACTTGCCACCAGTCCGGCAACCGCCAGCGCCAGAACGGCAGTACTGCGCTTTCCTTTGGCTTTTGCCAGCTCTGAGACAACAACAAATGCTCCCAGAACCTCGTTCCATACCAGCCGGTAGCTGGTGTTCAGGTTTCGCTTCATCATTAGTACCTTGTTGTGTGTAAATAATAAAAAGGCCCGCACCCGCCAGACGGATGCAGACCAGTAAAACTCAGGGTGAAGACAGGCTGTTAAGCGACTGCAGGACAACACCAAAATGCGGCAGTGCCCGGATAAAACTTAAATCTTCCGTCAGACGGTAAAGGCGCTCGTTACGTCTGAAACTCTCGGTAAGGGGCTGCACAAGGTGAATATCACCGAGCGCAAATACCGCCGGATGGTCGTTGTGCTCCGCAATCAGGTACCAGTGGCCCTGCTGCGCAATCAGCCGATAAGGGGACAATCTTTCGCATCGTTTTCCGTCAGCCAGCAGCGTGACACGCTGGCAAGTGGTAATGGCCTGTACCAGCCGGTAAAAGGACAGCGGGGTCGCGGGCGAGCCCGCAGAAACAGCATCTCCGGTCAGGCAGGGAGCACCCTCGCAGTTTAACAGCAAGTTCACCAGCCGACGGTCCAGCCCCGGAAAGAGACCGGCGATGCCGGTACGGTGGGCAAAAGTCAGGACATCCAGCTCGCCCTGCGGCCCGGCCCCTGACCGCAGGCGATAGCAGCCCTGATGACATTCGAGGTCCAGATAAATCAGCCGCTCACGAAAATCCCTGTAAAGGGTGCGGACTGACACATCAAACTCGGTCGCGAGCTTTTGCATGTTCAGCGTTTCACCCGCCACGAGGCGGCTGATAATCAGCGACAGCCTGACCGCCAGTCTGTCGTAGCGGCGCTCTGCCAGTGGCATGATGTATTCTCCGTGAAGGTTAACCGGTTGAAAGGCATGCGATTTTAAAGGAGGGGGTTGACAGGATATGTCTGCGGGAGCGGCTATTTTGAGGAAGGCCTGAAGCCTGTATCTGTCAGGCCTGCGCCATTTTCCGGTGAATTAACCAGCAAAAATCCCCGCCAGAAATGACAGGAAGTGTCATTTATTAACATTGCTGTAATGTTATTTGATGCAAAGTGTGAACTCACGCAGGCTGAAAACCACTGAGCAGGGCTTCCGCCATCACCCATAGTGCCCGGTTAAGTTTCACGTCCCCGTCAATACCACGAACGGCACGGGTATGTGACCGTCCTCCTTTGGCGTTACGCCCACTGAGACCGCCCTTAATCAGGTTCTCCTGAATACGCTGGTAGGTGGTCCACAGGTCATTGCTCTCATCCTGCCAGCGACGTGGGGAGAGGATCTGCGATTCAGTCACCGGCTGGTGGTCCTCCCCGAACCGGTACGTCAGTGCAGCCTGTGCCAGTGCCTGTTGCGCAGGTGGCGGCAACAGCAACGACTGCATCGCATCCCGCTTCTCCTCCACCCGGTCAAAAATGCCCAGCACTTCATACGCGCCCTCAATCACCTGGCTCACCACGTCCCCCTTGTGTGGCACCCGCACCTCGCCAAATGACTCACCGCAGACGAGCCCATTCGCACAGACGGCACGAAACAACCCCGGCAGCATCTGGTACGAACTGGTGCCGTCATGTGAATTAAGAAGAATGATTTCCGGGACCTGTTTGCCGGTAATCTGCCCCTCACGCCGCAGACGCAGCATGTGCTTTGTGTGTTCGCGACGACCAGGGTCACGCACCCGGGTCTGGCAGGCAAAGAACGGCTGAAAGCCCTCCCGCTGCAGACTGTCGAGCAGGGAGATGGTGGGTATGTAGGTGTAACGTTCACTGCGGGACTCGTGTTTGTCCTCGCTGAACACGCTGGGCACCACGCGAAACAACTCCTCGCGGGTTAACGGGCGGTCACGACGAATAAGATTTGCTGCGCCAAAGCGCGAAGTCAGACGGGTCATGAGCAGACTCCTCAATATGGGTAAAACAAATAAAGAAAGCCCTGTCGCACTGGCGACAGGGTTCGGGAAATAACAGGGCAGAATTAAGCACTCAGAAGAAGAAATCCCAGATAGCGCGGGCCACTGACACCACAGTGGAGCGCACGGCCTGAATGATGGTCCTCACCGGGGCAGGTATCAGGGGAAAGGCACTGACTGTATCAAGTACGGCACCGACTGTTTCACCGAAATCGCCACGGGCCTGCTCATAGACTACCGTTGTGCGAAAGGGACGCTGCAGTTGTGCCACCACCGGGCTGCTGGCCTCGCGTGGCAGACACTTAATCATTCGCTCTGCCATCACCCGTAGTCCCCACTGCAGACGGACCGACACGGCACACACCGGATGCACGGGCTGGAACAGCTCATGCAACAGGCAGATTTTGCGGCTGATGTTTTGCTTCTGCTCTGTGGATAATCGCTCTCCACCACTGGTGGGTTCAGCCTTGTCCGACTGGCTGATAACAAACAGCACCTTATACCGGTATGCCTCACCAATAACCTGGCGGTAAAAATACTCATCCACCGCCAGTGCCCTATCATCAGCCTTAATCAGCCACAGAACCAGGTCAAGCCGGGGAAGCTGTTCACGGTACAGCCCGGCATACTCAGTATCGCGTGCACCACTTTCCCCCACGCCGGGCAGATCCACCAGCGTCATATAGCGGTCGCCAACCTGCAGACGAAAGCGCAGAGGTTCACGGGTACAGGCCACCACATCGCTGACCGGCGATACTTCGCCGACAAACAGGGCATTGCACAGACTACTCTTTCCCGCCCCGGTTTTGCCCATAATGCCGATCACTGGCTCGTAATTTGTGAGCTGCTTTATCTGCTGCAGAATACGCTCTGATGCCCACTGCGGCAGGCCAGAAAGCGATTGCTGCAACGACTGAAAACCTTCAGATTTTTTCATCACTGCTCCTCTGAAATGAAAACAAAAACGGCAGAACCATGAGGTTCTGCCGCTAATGGGGTATGTTCAGGGTGATGATATATATCTGTATCTTTTTTAGATAAACCAACTCAATCAATAATGAGATCAGAAATGCGTTTTGGTTTTTCCGGTTATCACTCCGGTTAATTCTACCAGAACAATTTACACTGCAGCCTGTCCCACTCTTTTCTTATTTCAGCGAGTTGATGTTCACCATTTTCCTTCATCGCTTCTGCACCTTCATGCTGCAACTCGGTACAACGTTCTTTATGGTCACGATCTGCATCGCACTCTGTCAGTACTACTGAAACGGCAAACAAGCTGGTAAGCGCAAGGATTTTTTTCATGATGTTGTCCCTTTCCGTTATGTATAAATCCGTTCCAAAATCGGGCTCTTATCGCAGTTCATCTACACGAGCTTCAGATGCTTAGGCTTCTCCGGACTCCATTTTGCCATTAATTTATTTAACGTCACCAAGACCATTCACCCGTGGCTACCAACAAGTGCCTAGCTGGAGTAGCCCAGTACTGGTTGCTTAATGCTTTGATGCGCCAGTTAGCTCTGCCGCTAATAGACAGTAACCCTCACGATCACCTTTCAACGAAAGAAGTTTGTAAATCTGCTGGTTTAGCTCACCTATTTCATTGGCGGCATCATCCTTTGTCTGAATGAATTAATCATCGCCCAACCTTCACAGTGAGTTGACCAGAGTTATATCCCCCCTGGCCACCATTGGCATTGGTTTCCAGCTCATCGGGTGACGTAATCAGCGCGTCGGTCATAGCCAGGCACCGAGCCTCTTTTCTCTTCGGCCAGAAACAGGCTAGTTGCGTCGAGTCACCCTGAGGAATCCCCTCTCAAGGCGCTTACGGAACAGTCAGAATTTTTCATTACTGTTCATCTGAAAAAGAAAACAAAAACGGCAGAACTTTATGATTCTGCCGCAAAGGGGACTGGAAAACGATACGAAACATACCTGTATTTATTTTAAACTCTTACGAGTTTTTTGCTGCCATGCAAGGTTGATTGCATATTCAATTGTGCTGGCATTGGAAATTCCTTCCAGTTCTGCAATATAGCGCATCTTGTCATGAGCAGCCTCGGAAATTGAAACATTGAGTAGTTTGTTTTTTCCTTTTTTCTTTTTCTCTCTGGACTTTTGTGTACTTAATGCATTTTTAAATTTTTTAACAAAAAGCTCTTTCTCTGCATTACTTGTCGTAATCCATGAGTACCATGTAAAGTAAGAGGCGTAGCAAAATGCCAGTTTCTCGTCAATACTCTCACCGCACATATAGCCTTGAAGAAAAATATTATTCTCTCTGAGATAAGTGAGCAACCAGTCAGGCGTGACACCGGTATTACTGTTTACACCCTGAAAGATGTCCTGCTTCGATATTAATATATTCCATTCTCTGTGAGCGTTGATGATGTTATCTCTGGTTGAAGCATTGAATATCGCTTTCTTAATTTTATCTTTTATGAATTTGACCCTGGATGTATGAGTGGGAGGCAGACTCCTGCCTGAAGGTTCAAAGCTATTAAGTAATGTATTATTTTCCAGAGAGAAAGACTGAGGGGTAGTAGCAAGATAATTATCATCAATTTTAAAAAGAAACCAAAAACTTGCCCTTGGGTCATCTGAAAACCATTTTTGCTCATCTTCAGAAGGCATTGATTTCTTATACGCAACATGCACATTATTAATAAATACATCTGCATCCCGCTCATTCCATCCTTGTCCAATCAAAAGCTTTCTGATCTTCCTTTCATAATTTGATGTATTTTTTTCTCCCGCCTCCGGTGGCCAGTCATACCCATTCTGCCGTAATGAAAAATATAAAAATAGAACAGCATTCTCATCATCAATGAACCAGACCATATGCATACCCCACAACATCACTCAGTGATTTTACGTACAAAAAAACGAACTTTAACTGGCATGCTGTAACATTATCACTATGTTTCATGTACATAGTGTTGGGTTAGTCACAGATTCATTACCTGTTGCTTCATCATTGATCTGAAAGTATGCACACAGGAAACCTTCACCATGATGCCCGGGAACACATTAGATAGGTGTGAGATGCCTGGATTCTCCAATATATTTAAAATACATAAGCAAGCTTTTACATATGGTGTCTTACCAATTTGCAAACAACATATCAGAATGATTTACAACTCAATCAAAAAAATATTTAGGTTAATTAATGTAATTAATACCCACCCTGACACTTAGATCCAATAAATCTGACAAAAAATACAACACATCCCTTTCCTCTGAACCATAACCTCAGAGGAAACAACATGAACGACAACTATCCATACATTGCCAAATATAAAATGGACTGGTTTTTACATAGCCTGATTAACAGCCACCTGAATGATGTCATTGATCGCTATTCCAAAGTAATTGGTATACGGCTGGACTTCTCATACAACCAGAACTCAGATCGTTATCATAAAGACCACCATTGCCTTCAACAGGATCTGCGGGCGTTATTTAAACGAGTTGAACAGGAACCTGGTGTTGCCGGATTCTTTTGGGTTATTGAGTATGGCGAGGACAGTAAATTTCACTCCCATACGGTGATCTATCTTGACGGACAAAAAATACGTAAAACATTTCCGATTGCTGAGCGCATAGGCGCTCTGTGGAAGGAAGTAACACAGGGGGACGGAAAATATTATCGTTGTGAATACAAGGAAAGTTATAAGGCCGATATCAACAAGGTAATCAATCACCGGGATACTGATTATATACATGGGTTGAGATATATCATCAGCTACCTTGCCAAACAGGAACAGAAGTATAACACGCAAATATATGGGAGTAATGAAGTACCACCACCCAGTGGGTTAGGTCGCCCAAGAAAATCTTAAGAACGGTGTTTTATGCAGGGGCAACCATCCCCCTGCATATGTTCCTAACTTTTTTTACAACAGAAGCCATTGATGTGGAGGAGCTGGCAGTAAATCAGTTTACTGACGGCTCCGGTTATTTATCCTTAACCGGAACACATCATCATGTATACAAAACCCGCACTACTTGAAGATCAATTCATTGATATGAAATTCATTACCCAGCTTACTGGCCTGAGCGATAAATGGTTCTATAAGCTGATACAGGATGGGGCATTCCCTAAACCAATTAAGCTGGGCAGAGCTTCCCGGTGGTTAAAGAGCGACTTGGAAGAATGGTTATATTTCCGTATTTACGAATCCAGAAATTAATCTGTTCTTATTCCAGCCTGCTTTAAAATCGCAATATTAAATGTCAACGCATCAGGTGCCGGCCCTTCAGAGACGGGCTACGCCTGTCTGCAGGAGTCTGATTATGTCTCCCAAATCCTTTATCGCTCTCGATGGCAATGGTCATCTGATCGGTGCCAAAATGGTGCAGACAACCCACTACGACCGCTATACCTGCCATCTCTACAACAGCGCATTGCAATACCATCCTGAATACGACACTGAATGCCCATGGTTTGGACATACCTAACTGTAGCTTACAAGCAACAGTCCTATGTGAGGCTCGACGCCTGCGCCGTTTCCTCACCAATGCCACTCCCGAGGTCAGTAAAGTCGACTGGCACTGTACACAATGTGCCACTGACTACTTGTGAATGTTATTGCCTCGCATGCTGAACCGGCGACTTAAATCAGCCAACAGGAGGAGTATCATGGGGCCAATGCCAAAAACAACCTGATTTGGATACGACCGAAATAATTTTGCCTATCCAATAGAGTGTTAATAGCTAACTCAGAAAAGCTAGGAAATCGTGCTTCTTATTGTTACAGTATAACAAAAAAATGAGGTCACCATGAAAACTACGCTATACAAAGATTTCACCTTTGAAGCCGCACATCGACTGCCCAACGTGCCCGATGGCCATAAGTGCGGACGCTTACACGGACACTCTTTTGTGGTTCGCCTTGAAATCACAGGCGAAGTAGATAATCACACCGGGTGGATTATCGATTTCGCCGAACTGAAAGCAATTTTTAAACCCACGCTAGATAAGTTGGACCACTATTATCTCAACGACATCTCCGGCTTAGAAAACCCAACCAGTGAAGTACTAGCAGAATGGATTTGGAATCAGGTTAAGCCACAACTGCCTATCCTTAGCGCAGTGGTAGTGAAAGAAACTTGTACAGCTGGTTGTATTTATCGCGGCGAATAAGCACACGTTTAGATGGCTGGTTGCAACTCCGCCAGCCCTGCTATCTCGTATTGATGTATAAAAGCTGAAAATGAAAAAAGTTTAATTCTTAACAAAATCAACAATATATTCACACCAACTTTGGTAGTTGAAAATACGAATTTAATCCCCCCTGAAGATCCATAATCATTTGACTCACATACATTTTTCACTTGAATGTGGTGCTATCTCATTTTTACCTTTTTTCACTTGAGTATGAATTTTATCTTAGTATCCTATTCATATTCATGTATTTATAGCAACCGCACATAACATCATTCAGATTTGGGTGAATTTCAACCCAAAAAAAATAACATACTGTTTTTTCTAGATAAAGAATGCAATCTTCTATTAAGGACTAAGAGGATGAACATACTACCAATCGGGTCACTGGTGGTCTCTGAGCATTTTGAGGGTACTGGCAAAATCGTCAGCGTCAATATCGATTCAAATTTCGCAACAGTTGCTTTTTTTGAGTCTCCTGCGCAACCTTATGCACGTCAAATTGAAGTAAACCGGGATAAATTATCACTAACAATACCGCCCGAAGAGGCTGTAATTTATTGCCTTGAACCTCAAAGTCAGCGCTGGGCACGCGCACGCTTTGGAGGATCTAGACCTAATGGTGATTTCCTGGTCATTTTTCGTGAAGAAGAATATGCAACGCTCCCGATTGATAAAATCTTTGTTCTCAACAAAGCCTATGATACTCCAGTAAACCCTGCTGACTTTCTTGCCTTACAAGCAAATGACGCGCCGTTTTTTTTTCCTCTTCGACAGTCCTTTATTGAAACCTACATCCAGCAACGCGCTGCATGCCGCGCGATGGCGTCCATTTCCAGTAGTGCCGTTGAACTCGAACCCCACCAATTGGCTGTGGTACGCCGTGTGCTTCAGGATAAAAACCCCAAGTATATTCTGGCCGATGAGGTTGGTCTGGGGAAAACCATCGAAGCCGGAATGGTCGTCCGTGAACACGCGTTAGAAGCAACTGGCCACGTCAGCATGCTTATTGCGGTTCCGGCACCGCTCGTTAACCAGTGGCGGGAAGAACTGGGTGAACGCTTTCAACTGAAACAACTTATTATTGATGCCTCTACGGCCCTCGCAGGTTTGCGACAAAATGAGGTCACAGAAGGCATCGTGATTTGCACCCATTGCGATGCCTGTACCCTGATTGAACGGGGATTCACCCCTTCACTTATCGCGGTCGATGAGGTCCACCAGATTGCCTCCTGGCCGTGGTCAGGAGATAAAGATGAACGTTATGACTTCAACCTGATCGCTAAGGGTTGCCGGAAAGCCCACTACGTTCTGTTACTCACGGGGACCCCTCTGCATGGGCATGAAAGGAACTTCTTGTCGATGCTGCACTGTATTAATCCCGAAGCCTACCAAGTGGATGAGACCCATCTGCAAGACTTTACCGAACTGGTCAAAAATCGTGAAAACCTCGGCGGGATCTTCTCGGGGTTAGTACCTTCCGTCTCAAACGTCAGCTTACGCCGTAATCTGGAAACACTGCAGCAGCAGTTCCCAGAAGATACTGTTCTGATGACACTCTGCCAGCAACTCATCCCGCTTATTGGGACGTTCTCCCCCAATACCCAGGAGCGTGAAGAAAGGATCCGGGATATTCGTCGGCACCTAGGGGAAAACTATCGCATTCATCATCGACTGTTGCGTAACCGCCGTCAGGTTTCACTCAGCTTCGATGAAACGAAAAACCTCAACCTAAACCTTCTGTTTCCAGGGCTAAATGGAGCAGCGGAGTGCCGCTGGTATTGCGATGGGTTAGCGTTAGACGAACTGATTGATGAGTATCGTTCATTATCTTTACTACCGCAGAATACGCAGTGGGCAATGAGTGAAGACACGTACCTCTTCTGGATTGACGATCTCCTATCCAGCCCACTCTGTGTCATGCAACGCGCTAAAGTACATTTGGGTGAAGCGGAACGCACTCAGGAAGAACGAGATCTGTTAGAACACATTGTTTCAACTGCAAAAAATGAACTTCAGGCCATTGATAACAAGCTTGCCATCACCCTGAATGAGTGGCTGCAAAAGAATTCAACAGGAAAAGCCATCGTCTTTTGCGATCGTCCGGATCTTGCCCAGCACTTGGCAATAAAGCTCGAACTGCTGCTGGAGTCCCCCCTGGAGCGCTATCAGCCGGGTCAACCCCTGATGTACCTGAAACCCGGCAGCCCCATTCGGATCCTGATCTGCGATAAAAGCGGCGAAGATGGTCTGAATCTCCATGGGGGTCTGCGACTGGCCGTTCACTACGGTTTACCGCGCTCTTGTAGCCGTATTGAACAGCGCCTTGGTCGTCTGAACAGGTACAGTGCAAACCTGAAAGGCGTAAAACCCGTCCAGAGTCTGATCCTGAAAAATCACGCCGACCGCGGATTACGCAACGTGTGGGCCAGTATTCTGAAAGACAGCATTGGCGTATTTAATAACACCATCGCCAGCCTCCAGTTCGTCCTCGACGATTATCTGGAAAATGCGTGGCAAAATGTCTACCAAGAAGGTCCGGTGGCCCTTGAACGTATTGCCAGCGAATTCCCTGGCGAACAGGGCATTCTGGCCAACGAAACGCATAAAATTAACATGCAGGAAAAGCTGCTGGCGATGGATGACGAGATTGCAGAGGCGGCGATTTTTGCGCAACAGATAAGCGCTGACGATCATCTTGCAGTAGCGCAGTGTAATGCGCTGACAAGTTGGATCACGCGTGCACTGCGTTTTCGCGCCACCGGCACCGCAGAAAAAGGTATCAAGTTTCAGTTCGAACTCTCTGACCGCAGCACAGGGACGCTGGTCGATTTTAAAACCTTTCTCACCACCTGCATGCTCAGCTTCGATAAAGAAGGGGGTAACCCACCGTCAACGCATCTGATGAGCGCTGAACGCATTCCGGCGATCGACGGAACAACCGTTTATCCGCTGCGTTATGGGCAGCCATTTGTCGATACGATCTGGCAACTGTTAAACCAAGATGCCCGGGGCAGTTCCATGGCGGTACTGCGGGTGCTCCCAAAGCCATTGAATGAGCCCAATTACTTCTTCCAGTCTACCTGGCTTGTCACCCATCGCCAGACGCAGGACACCTACGCCCAACGCCGTATCGCAGACGAGTTGTACCCGCCGCGTATTGTGCAACACTGGCTGTCCTCTAAGGGTACACCGGTGACTAATCCGCAGTTGCTGGAACTGCTCAATAGCGAGTACGCCAAACATGAAACATCGCAGAAATTCTATGCAGATATGAATCTGCGCCCTAATCTCTGGCAAGAAATTGAAGAGCTTGTCTCACCGGACACCTGGAAAGAGATGGTGGAACGAGTCTATGCCAGTGACCGGGAACAACAACAGGCAACCTTCGGCGAACAAGCCAGACTCCAGTTAATGGCCGTCAAAGCCGTGGTGGTGTGCAGCAGAAATCTACTGGAGGAAATCGTCTGATGGAAGAGGAATGGTCACGCCTGCAGCAGGCGCTAACCACCTGTTTTAGTCAAGGGGTCACCTTTAAGGACGGTATCGAAAATCAGTTTCTGAACAGACTGATTCAGATCATCACCGATGCCTCGGCAGGTCATGGTGACATTTTTGCCGGCTACGCCGATGCGTTACGTGCCGCTCACGCAAGTGGTATTAGCGCGCCGTGGCTACCCCTGCCGCCGGAACTGACCGACGCTCCGGCGCCTGAGTGGGGCATGACAAAGTCGCCTGCCGCGCAACAAATTCAACTGGCTGAAGAGGCGGACCTGGCGCTGACCAGAGCCACCTATCAGCGTAAGATCCGCAGGAACTTGCTGCGCCCCGAGACCGATCCGGCACTGAAGCGCCTGTTACCCGAGGAGCCCTGGCTGACTCACTATCAGGGATTCGGTCAACAGGCCGCCATCCGGACGCTGCTAACGTCTGATAATAACTGTACATTGCTGGTGAATCTGCCCACCAGTTGCGGTAAAAGTCTGCTCACCCAACTCCAGGCGCTCAGCGCACCGACAAACACCCTCACGCTGGTGATCGTCCCCACCGTCGCCCTCGCAATTGAGCAGGCTGACGACATGCAAAAACTGCTTCGCGGCACCGACCAAGATCATGGTGGAAGTTATGCTTGGATCGGAGGACAAGATCAGCCCTCGCGTCAGGCAATTAAGGAAAGAATCAAAGCGGGGACACAGCGTGTGCTCTTCTGTTCCCCGGAATCCGTTCGCTCTTCTTTGGTTCCGGTGCTGTTTGAGCTTTCCAGACTGAATATGATTGGCGCGATCGTCATCGACGAAGCGCATTTGATCGATCAATGGGGCGCAGAGTTCCGCCCTGACTTTCAGCTGATTGCCCCTATGATTCGCTCACTGAAAGCCCTAGGAAAATGCCGTTTTCGTACGCTGCTACTTTCGGCGACTTACAGCAAAAGCACCCGGGACATTCTGGTCGAGCAGTTCCATGATGAAAACAGCGAACTGATTGAAGTGTCAGCTAATTTCCTACGCCCGGAGCCGGAATATTTTGTGCATCATGAGGCAAATGAAAACGCGCATCGTCAGCGGGTCGAACAGCTTCTGATGACCTTACCCCGCCCGCTGATTTTGTATTGCACTACCCGCACAGATGCGGAAATGTGGTCTGCCCGTCTGAACGAACTGGGCTACTGGCGAACCGGCATGTTCCACGGTCAAATTGACACAAACAATCGCAAGAAATTGATTTCAAAATGGAAAAATGACCAGCTCGATATCATGGTCGCTACCTCTGCCTTTGGGGTAGGGATGAATAAAAAGGAAATCCGCAGCATCATTCATGCTGCCATTCCGGAAAATATCGACCGCTATTACCAGGACTGCGGGCGTGCTGGGCGTGACGGCAGATCCTGCCAGGTGCATCTGGTATGGCATAAGGCGCAAATGAAAACGGCAAAATCGCTGGCCGTTGAGACGCTGATTGGCGTAGAAAAAGGTTTTGCCCGCTGGAAAGCAATGTTTGACGATCGTAAGAAAAGCCCGATCGCTGACTACATGATTTCACTGAACACCAAGCCCGTTCATATTGATCACCAAGGCGATAAAAACGAAGCCTGGAACCGTCGGACATTGCTGTTAATGCAAAGAGCCGGACTCATCAAACTGGTCTTTGCTGATCCGAAAATTCCTGACGACCTGCGAGATAATCTGGATGACAACAACACGCAACTGATTGAATGGTTCGAAAGCTACTATAACCACGTTCATATCCGTCACTGTGACGATGCGCATTATTCAGAAGCGCACTGGAACACCCATGTGGAGAAGATCCGCCAGTCCGAGTTGAATAACCGCCGGGCAGCCTTTACGGTAATGGAAATGTGGTTGGAGGATCCTGGCAAACCACTGTGTAAAATTCTGCAGAAATTCTATGAATATCAGAGCCATCCTCCCGAGTTAACCTGTGGAGGTTGTCCGGGATGTCGTCAGAAAGGGAAAGGAGCGTTTTCGCCCACCGTGGGCACAGATGTACAAATTTTACGCTCCGAGCCGAAGAAAAAAGCACTCTTCGTAGGTGCGGAAAAGAAAGTTTATTACAACGAAAATATGAAGTTACATTCGTTGTTGATGGAACTTCGTGTGACGTTGCGGTCGCTGATCACCTCTGGCGAATACGTGTTTATTCGTGCAGACAGGCCAGTGTTCCTGCAACTAGAGAACAACCTGGATTCGCTTTCGCATTTCTGGAGCGCACAGAAAATGACAGCACCTGCATCGGATGGACCAGAGATCGTGATCATCCCTAACACGGCCAATGCGTTCCCAGACCTACCCATGACGCGCTTTGAGCGAATTATTATTGCACCTGAGCATCTCGCCGATCCTCAGTTCCCACATCGAACATGGTGTGCAAGCGCCGCTAATGCGCTGTCGCTGGACACTTTTATCAGGCAACTACAACATGTCAATAATTAACAACGCAAACCCAGGAAGCGGCCTGATACTGCTTCCTTTGATTGAACGCGTTCTGCAAAGCGCACAGGAACCGTTGTCTCAGGACACGCTGCTCGCCCGCTATCGTCCTGATAACCTGCCCACTAACGATAACGCATGGGGAAAATTAAAAGAGAACCTGAGCTTCTGGTGCAATCTGGGACTCTGGCCGATGCTCGACGGAAAGATGTTACCGCTTGAAGCAGATGTGCGTCCGTTGGCGCATCGGTTGCTTGCCTGTACGATTGATGCTTGTCGTGAAAACGGCGTTGCCAGTGGGAATGAATGCGAACCGCTGTGGCGGGTACTGAGTTGCCTGTTGAGCCTTCAGCAACACTCGCTCGGGGGCCTGGAACCTCTCTCCCCTACGATCATCACCAACAAAGTGCATAAATGGTTACCCGGCGAAACCATCAATACCAACACCGAAAAACTAGTGAGAGAATTTGGTCGTTTTCTCGGTTTTCTCGAGTTAATGCCGGACGGAAATTATGTCACCGACCCTACCCGGGCCATTCAATATTTTCTGCCGGAGATCTTTGACGATACGCGTACCCTTCCCGCCAAAATCTTTATGGCAAACATGGCGGAGGTCATGCCAATGATGGACGGGGGCCAGTTCAGAAACTCCGTTCATGACGTGATGCAGCAGGAAAAAGACTGGGTCGCGCCGGAAGGTGACAATATCTGCACCAGCACATCCGTTGCGCTGCAACGACTTGAAATCAGTAAGCGCATTATCCTCGCCATCGGCAGTGATGATAAAGACGCCTTATCACTCCACTTACCTGGCGGTAAAATTCGCCGGGTTAGCCAAATCACGCTAAGGGAGGATGCAGAATGAGCATGATGGAGTACTGGCCATCCAGGAAAAATATCGTCCAATGCATTCGCAATGAAGCAGAAGAATTAGAGGATCATGTGCTTCTGGCCGTGCATGAACCGATGCTACTGACCCGACGCGACGTCAATGAAAATCATAAAATATTACGTGACGAAGACCTGTTCCAGCAGTTACTTCATACGGAGCGCGCCATCCCACTGATTGGCCGCTCGGGGATGGGGAAATCACATCTGGTGCGCTGGTTAGACTGCCGGTTCAACATGTACCTGGCGGAAAACGACCAGAGCGAGCAATGGGAAATTGTCCGGATACCCAAAAACTCCAGTCTACGACAGGTGCTTTTACGCATCCTGAAAAACTTGACGGGGGAATTTTTCGACAACGCACGCATGCGCGTTAATGAAGTAACAGAACAGTATCCGGCGAAAGATCTGGCAGATCTACTGTTGACCATGATGGCCCATCAGTTGCAGGACATGCAAAAAGCGGTCATGGAAGAAGGTCAAACGCTGCTGGCACAAGGTAAAGACATTCCAGCAGACCGACTCGCCTATATGGAAGCCATCATTGAAGAGGTGGAAAACGGTATCTGTGATCTGATCACCGACCCCAACTTCAAACAGAATCTTCTGAAGCCGGGCCACTGTATTTTCAAACTTGCCAGTCGGATGAGTAGTGGTCTGGAAGAAGGAGAAGAAGATCATGATAAATATGAACTTCTTCCGGAAGATCTCTATTTTGTCTTTGAGCCTGACGATCTGTCCGCGCGTGCACGCCGCTATCTTAACCATTCTCAACTGCATGAGTCAGACCAAGTGGAGGCGCGTACCCGTGCAGCGCGCGTGCTCAATGAAGCCATGCATACCTCGCTGAAATCACTCTTCAAGCGCCTGTTCACCTTCAATGGAGGATCTTTTCAGGAGCTTTTTCAGGAAATCCGCAAGGAGTTTCTGCGACTTAATCGCCGTCTGGTGATTCTGGTAGAAGATATGGCGGCGATCTCCGCCATTGAAGATGTCCTGATCGACAGCCTGATCGAAGAAGCGGCACCTAGCGGCGTGCAAATTCTCTGCCCTGTCCACTCAGTGATTGCAGTCACCGACAATTATCCCGGCTATAAACGCCGCCAGGAAACGTTAATCACGCGTGCTGGCTACGAGTGGGTCATCGAGAACGTCGATAAAGACAATAACGAAGATCGTATTGTCTCGCTCTGTGGTCGCTATCTGAACGCCGCACGCTTTGGATCAGAGGAGTTAAAAAACAGTCCTGAGCAAGGTAAGCCCCAGTGGCCACCTGTCTGGCACAGTGATGAGATCCCCAATGCACTAGAAGATTTTGGTTATTCTGCCAATAAGAAATTCCCGCTCTTCCCGTATAACCGCAATGCCATTTTGGCATTGGCGGATAAGCATTGCCGCGACAGCAGCGGCGAGTTGATTTTTAACCCGCGTACAATCATTAACCGCATCCTGTTAGATATTCTGCGCGATTGCAGAATAGAAGCGGAAAAAACACAGTTCCCGCCAGCAAATTTCGCTGGAATTCATGCCGTTCCCGAGATCGAAGACAAGATTTCACAGATAGTTGTCAACCGGGTTGGCAGTTCGGTGACGCTTGCCGCCATCTGGGGATATGGCATTGATTCATTTGATGAACTACGCGAAAAACTGCCGGGCAGCGTTGCGAGTGCCTTTGGCCTCGATCAACTAGCAGCGCAACTGAATGGCAAAGGTCCCATCATGGAGTCGGCGGAACCAGCAACAAAGAACGCACACGAAACGGCGGGCAAAACAGGCAGTACGCCGGCGGGTAAAAAGATTGACAATCCGGAATTCAAACCGAAAGAAGAGGCAAAATACACTGCCAAATCCGAACTACCCTTTATCAGGGCGGTCCGTGCATGGGTGAATGACAATGTCATTCTGCCGCAGGATGTTGCCCGTGATTTGCGTGCGGCACTGAACGCCTGTTATGAAATTCATGCACAGCCAGAGTTGTTCGGTATGTCTTCTCGGCCACCGCTGAAAGAAGGTCGTTTTACGTTGATTTCACTGCCAAAAGCGGCGTCTGACCCCTCAAGCATTATTACGAACTTTTACTCTGAGCAGGACCTGACCGATCCTTCCCGACGGGTAGATGTGTATAACGCTGCGGTAGCCCTGTTACGTATCCAGTATTACGCCGGTTTAAAGCAAGGCTTTAATTATCCAGAGGCGCAGGAAGACTACACTCGCTATCAAAACTTCATCCAGTGGTGGGTGCCGCAGGCTACGGAAAGCGCCATTAATCACTTCCGGGCGCGTAACTTACAGGATGCGCTTAAAAAGCATCTGCAAAAAGCTCTGCTGCTTGGCCTGGTGACGGGTAAAGAAGAACCGGCGGAGATCGTCAATACCCTATGCCTCACCCAGAAAGGTGTCGGGAGAACCGAAGGGAAAAGTACCGGTCGAACGCTGACGACCTCTCCTTCCGAGATCTGTTTCAGAGGGATTGAGGCGACCCTGCATCCGCACGCCAGCGCCAGAGTCGCCGAAGCCAGGGCGCAGGCGCTCGTAGGATGGGATGATGCCAGAAAAGCGTGGCTTGAACAGGTTGCCATCACTGAGCAAGGCTCAGGCTTGGGCAGCAGTCGTGCGCTGGATGCCGATGTAATATATTCCGCGCTGAAAACAGTGTTAAAACAGCCGCTTGGTGCGGAAATTGAACGTGCGGCGCTCTCCGTCAAACAGGAACTTGCCAGCACGCTAAAAAATGTTCATCTCTTTGCCAACATTAAAGATAGCGACGATTTCCTCAGCCAACTGAACGACTGGCAGACGTTTATTGAGACTGTGCGGACCGAGCACTATCCCACAGGCAGCGCTCAGTACAAACCATCTTCGTGGCTGCTGGGTGAAATTGAAGCCCTCAGAACCGACGCCGAGGAGAGTCTGGCGACTTTAATTGCGTTACTTTCCATTGAAAAACAGAAAGATAGTGCGAAATTGTGGCTGGAGATCTGTCGACTTGACGGTGACTACGTTTCAAGAATCAGCAGCGTACTTGCGCAATGGCAACTGGTACAACCCAAGATCGCGTTCACACTCCAGCAGATGAACGCCAAAGGGGATATCCAGCAACTGACTCTTGCTCTGAATAAAGTGAATGACCGTCTGAAAACACTTGTGAGCGATATCATCGCCTCTGGAGCCGATCAATGACCACCTTGCGCCAACAACTGGCTGAAATGCAAAAAGAACTCGATCTTAGCGTTCAGGCTGGTAAGGCCTCACAAATCATCGATAAATGTAATCTGGTGTGCAGCAAAACTAACACCATTGCCGATAAGTTTGCATTGCTTAAACAGCAATATCCAGCCCAGCAACAACTCCCGCGGGGCATTGCGGTTACCTGGAATGACGAGCAGCGTAGCGAACTGATCGCTGCCGCGAACAGCGTCAAAAGTCTCAAGTTACAGTGGGGACGCTGGCTGAAAAACCAGTCGGTAAACAATCCCGGCGAGGAAGAAAACCTTGTAGATCAGGAAGAGTCGCCACAGAACTCTCTAGATGAGACGCTGGCCGCTTCAGAGGAACCTACCGCTTACGACATCATCCAGAATGATTCCTTGACCCATTGCGTCAGCCAACTCGGCACCCTACACAAGGACCTGAGCAAAGAACTAAAAGATGCCTGGGATGCATGGTTGGAAGAGTTACATCAGCAGGTTCATGTCGATGACAAGACACTGAATTTCCAAAAAAATGCGAACAAATTTGACGATATCGCCTCCGACTATGAGCGTCGACGTCAGGATTTCGAAAACTTAACGCAGTGCCAACCAGTTAGCGGTGAAAAGATTCACCAAATCAAAGCGCTCGCCGAAAAACTGTATTCCCTGCGCGGCATGATGAAAACAGACTGGCCTGACGTGGTGCAAGCATTTTTCAATAGCATTAATGGCCCGCAGAGTCTCCGCCCGACGTTAAGTGCCCTGACGCCCGAGGTGCTTGAGTGGTTAAGGGATGAAGAGATGCTGGATGAGTTCGTGATCACAAGGAAATAGTTTATGTCTACGGCTGATTTGTCCCACTTGCACCAGGCGCTGGACCTGCTCGAAGAGCGGGAAGCGGAACTGCTGGTCTGGGGGGATACGGATGGCGCATTTACCCATGCCGATATCATCTCACTCTTTACCCGGCACCTGCCCTACGAAGATGCAGAGTCGTTACTGGCAGAACTGCAGAATGCTGCCATGCTCTTCAGCGTCCCGACCAGCAAAGGGGGGACGCGCTACCGCACGCGTATGGCGGAATCGGTCTACCTGTTCCGCCACCAGCGTCAATGGTTCCGCGATCAACCGCTTCAGCGAGCCCGGACGCTTGTCGCCGACTACCGTTTCGTCCGTCGCCCGCGCAACTATCCGAAGCGGGAACTTCCGGCGCAAACGGTGCTGAGCAAATGGGTCGACGTCCCGTGGATGAACGAGATTAAACGCAAGGCGCTTTCCCGACTGATCGGCGACTTTTCCATTGCCGGCTTTCAGGAACGCTCAACCGAACGTATTTTGCGCGCCTGGCACTTTCATAGTCATCATGCTCACGCGAAAGAAGCCACCGGGACCATTGTCTGTGCCGGTACGGGGAGTGGTAAAACGCTGGCGTTCTATCTCCCGGCACTCACCTCGCTCCTCAATGATATTCAGCGCGACAACGCACAGCGGGTCAGGACGCTGGCACTGTATCCGCGTAAAGAACTGCTTAAAGATCAGTTCATGGAAACCTGGGGCAAATGTCGTGAACTCGACAGTCAGGCCCTAGCACTGGCAGGACGCAAGATCCGTATTGGTTCTTTTTTCGGTGACACCCCGTTCAACCATCAATACGCAACGAAAGATAAAGACAAGGATATGCCCTTTGATTTACTCCGTTGCACCACGCCGAAATGTCCGGGGCAAATGCACTGGAAAGCAGAAGATATCAAAGCGAAAAGAGAGATTCTTCGTTGTAGCCACTGCGATCACAGCGTAGACAGTGACGAAGTGATCCTGACCCGCGTCTCGCTGATGAAAAACCCGCCTGACATCCTGTTTACTACCACCGAAATGCTCAATCAGCACCTCGGGAATAACCAAACGAATCACCTATTTGGCGTTGGCATCGGCGTAACACCGCCGCCGGTAGTCCTGCTGGATGAAGTACACACCTATGTGGGGAATACCGGTGCGCAGACAGCCTATCTGCTGCGACGCTGGATGCAACTTGCACGCAGCCGCCCCCATTTTGTCGGGCTGTCGGCAACGCTAAGTGACGCCGAACGTTTCTTCGCCGATCTGGTAGGCGCGCATAAAAAACATGTGGCTCTTATCGAACCGAAGCTCCACGAAATGGAAGATGAAGGGGCTGAATATCTGCTGGCATTACGCGGTGATCCGGTCTCGCAAACCGCCCTGCTGTCTACTACTATCCAGACCAGCATGCTCGCCCGGCGTATTCTGGATACGAAAAGGAAAAAATCACGCGGGACATGGGGGCAAAAAACCTTCGTCTTCACCGACGATCTGGATATCAATAACCGACTTTATCATCAACTGTGTGACGCCGAAGGCTGGCGGTCACGTGGTCAAAACTTATACGTTGCGAAACCGCCGCTGGCCGCTCAGCGTCTGGAAACACCGCAAAACAGCCATACGCTGACTCTGGCAGGACAGAACTGGCGTATCGCGCAGGATATTGGTCACCCACTTGACGAAAATGACCGGGCCATCGTTGCCCGAACGTCCAGTCAGGACGTCGGGGTCGATCCTAGAGCGGAAGTGGTAATTGCAACCGCGTCGCTGGAGGTGGGCTTTAACGACCCCTCAGTTGGCATGGTTATTCAGCATAAAGCGCCACGTAACGTTGCCTCCTATTTGCAGCGTAAAGGGCGTGCCGGTCGTTCAAGAACTATGCGTCCGTGGATGGTCGCAGTCCTGTCCGAATTTGGCCGCGACCGCGTCGTTTATCAACGCTATGAAGAGCTCATTAATCCAGAGATAAAAGGACAGTCGTTGCCGATGGGCAACATTCATATCCAGAAAATGCAGGCGGCAATGGCGACACTTGACTGGCTGAGCATGAAGATCCCCGGAAGTAATATCTGGTCATTGCTGAATAAACCGCAGACAAAGCGAGAGTCTCTTGACCATCTTGATCGTATGTTCCACCTGATTACCGCCGTGATCGAACAACATGCGTGGCAGCAGGAGTTGGAAAAGTATCTGTTCTACGCGCTGCGCATCACTGACGAGCAACTTCAGCGTGTACTGTGGTCGCCGCCCCGTTCGATCATGATGGAGTTGCTGCCGACATTAAAACGACAACTCACCACCCAATGGTCGCGGATGGGCCAACCGGAGGCAGACCGTTCGACGGGACGTTCCCCGCTGCCGGCCTTTATTCCTTCAGCGCTATTCAGTGAACTTAATCTGCCGGAACTGGAGATCCATCTCGAGCGGAAGTTCAAGAAACGTGAACATTTGCCCTTTATTCAGGGTCTGAAAGAGTTTGCGCCGGGGCGCATTTCCAAGCGCTATGCCGTTTACTCCGACAATGAAGCAGACTGGCTTATCCCGAACAACTTTGTTCCGGCGATGAATTGCGTTTCGGATGTTGATTTTGAAATTGAGCAGGCTTTCGGCGATACCTGGCAGCCCGAGTGTATCATTGAGTATGAAGGTCAGCCCCCTATTAGGGTCATTCGCCCGATGCAGGTGCTTACGCGCGCGCTGCGATTCGAGCAAAATCTCACCGAGAAAAGCAACTCGCAACTGTACTGGCATACCCGGTTTAACCCAGACGATCAGGCCGATCCGCTCCCCATTCCTGCCGGCCCGTGGACGGACACCCTCCGCTCCATTACGTTCTTTACCCACCAGAACATGACACCTCTCGACGTCACGCGTTACGCCACCCACGCAACAGCCTCATTACGCAATAAAACCAAGCAACAGGCGCATGTGAACTTCAGGTGGGTCGACAATGGCGAGCCTGTCGGGGTTGGCGTGCGGCAGTGGGTGGATGGCGCCCGGCTCAGATTTACGCTGCCGCCCACTCTGCTGCAACGCCTCCGGCATGACCCGGCCATTCAGCGCGCACTGCGAACGCTCTATTTCCAGCATCGGATCAAACATGAACCACGCTTCGAATATGACACGTTCACCGCTGACTGGATCTACGAGTGCTACCTAGCGGCGGTTACGCGGGAATTGGCCACACAGTCGTCTCTGGCAGACTCTATCGCGGAATTAAAAACCCCGGACGGCCGACGTCGACTGACTGATATCGCGGACACACTCTTCCAGGCAGAGAATATCTTTGAAAATAGCGAGGATGGTGAAGACGACGCCGAAAGCCAGGAACTGCAGCAACATTTGCGCAACCTGTTTAAAGAGACCGACATTCTGGAAATGGTGGACAGGCACAGCGCGATCCTGACTCAGGATCTCAGTGATGATGTCGATTTTCAGGACTGGCTACAGCATCTGCTGACAACGACCCTTGCCGGAGCGGTCAAACAAACCAGCCACCTGTTGCTGCCGGATGTCGATGAACGCGGTCTGGTGGTGGATACCGAACTCAACGACGAAGTACTGGACATCTGGCTGACCGAATCAGAACCCGGCGACTGTGGCATCATTACCCGTCTGGAAGACGTTTTTCATCAGGATCCGGTCTCCGTACTGAATCTGTTTATGCGTAGTTTTGCCGCCAGCGATTACGAGCAGATCGACTACGACCTGTTCGAAATGCTTTCGCGGCTCCCCTCTTCCAGCGAGCTCCAGGAGGCCTTAAATGCGATACGTAAGGCCAGCAGCCATCCGCAGCGCCGTGAGGCTAACGCCCACCTCAGAGCGCTGTTGAAGGCGCAGGGATTTGCACTCAGTCACAGTTTTATGTCGGTGTTGCACACACGGGTACTACGTCCGGGCAGCCAGGCATCACATGATGCGCAGATGCTTGCATATCTCAACGCATGGCGGGAACTGGAAGACAAAGCCGGATACGAAATCGCTCTGAATATTTTTGCCCATACCCAAGCGACGCAAGAACTGCCTGACGCCAGTGTGATTAAAGTTTTTGAGCGCTTTTGCAAAATTCAGGGAATGCTCTGGCAGCGCGGCAATGCCATCCGTCAGTCGGTTCTCAGCTATTACAATCCGTTTAAGTCCGGTAACAACCTGACTGAACGACTGCTGCTAAGCTCACTGTTTCAACAGACGGCGTGCAGCATCAGCATCAGCGAGAACGACTGGTTAGCGCAGTTACATCACGCCATTACCCAACACGGCTTTGCAGAACTGCATATCCCGCGCGAGGCCCGCCATCGTATTGTGGAAGTGATCTCTCTGGTGCAGGTGACCCCGATTGAGTACTTTGGTTTGCATCTTTATCCCCGCGAATCCGCCGTGGATTATCAGGATGGCAATCTAGTGTTACGTATTGAACTGGCCGAAGCGCTGCTGTAAGGAACGCAGAAATGGAAGAACAACGACAAATTTTCCTACATGGCCCACTGGGCCAGCGACATTTGCGGGAAATTCTAAGCGCGCAGTTTAGTGGCTTGATCCTCTACCCAGAACCGATCTGGCTGATCTCACCGTGGATGAGCGACTTTGACGTGATTGATAACCGGGGCGGTCAGTGGAGTTTTCTTGATCCTTCATGGGGGGCCCGGATGGTCAGCTTCCAGGAATTGCTCGCCACCGCCGTCAACAATGGCTGTCCGCTACGCATCGTGACACGTGAAGACACGCGCAGCGTGGTCTTTATCGAGCGACTGTTGACGCGCTTATCGCCCGATCACGACATGCAATACCTATATCACGAGAACCTGCACGCCAAGGGGTTGCTGACCAAACATTTCTTTCTGAAAGGATCCATGAATTACACCTGGAGCGGCGCAAACCTGAACGATGAGCATCTGCTATTTTCAACTAATAATACGGTGATTTCAGATGCGTTGATTGAATTTAGCGGCCAGTACACCTTTGGAGACACCCATGACTGATACTCCTCAATGGGTGCGTGACTTCTTTGGCAACGGAAATTTACTGAAGCTGGACAGGTTGCTAGAAAACGTTGAAAACGCCTACCCTGCGGACTTAAAAACCGTCTTACTGCCGCTCTACGAGAGCGCGACTGACGCTCAGTGGCCGATCATTCTGCCCTGGTGCGATGCTCATCGCTGGGTATTTTTTGCCGCGGCAGAAACGGATCGCACCACGCTGGAGCTCAGCAATGTGTTGAATGCCAGGCTGGGGTCTGCCGATGTTATTGCCGATAGAAGGGTGACTTTCGTCCCCGCGCAGGGAGCGACATCGCTGTCTGAAACGGCTCTGCTGACGCACTGTCCGGCCGGATTTATCCGGATCGAATTACTGCCCACAAAGCAGAAAGATAAACCAGCAAAAGAGCGGGTCTTCGCCGCGCTCAAAGACGTTATCGCCCTGTTTCGTGATAGGCCATCAATCGTACGCACGGTCAAACGTCCCTTTGGGCGGATCTTGAGTGATTTCATTCTGGCGAATAGCCAAAAAGACGAAGCCACAAGCGACGCTTTACTACAGGAACTGAAGAACAACGGCGCGCTTTCGCGACGCAACCTTATGCTGCTTGAACTCCAGCAGGCGGGTAAGTTAGAGAAGTGGGACACGCTGCTGAATCACGATTCGCTTGCTGATTTGGTTCGGGGACGCATTCCCACAACTCTGATGCGGATGCTGCTGAAAGCATACCAGCAGCGCTTTTTTACACCCGACATCCACGGGTATCCGCAGGCCTCCCCGGCGGATCTTCGCCCGCAATGTCTGGCGCTACACCCTCTGTTTACGCAGATGCCTTTTTTATCCCAGGATGAGGCTGACTTTGCGGCGTGGAAAACCTGGGCCACCGGCGTGATGCTTATTGGCGAAGTCGACCTGCTCAACGCGTTACCAGAACGCCTAAAAACCGACTGGTTGAGTGGATTGCACACCTGGGCCAGTCGGCCGTTCTACGTTGTGAGTCCGTCAGCAGCGACAGCGACGGCGTCGCTCCCGGATACGCTGCAACAGCTTGCCGCATATCTGCAAACCTCCCTGACCGCAACGCAAGAGGAGATTACCGGCTACGCACAAACGCTCCACACGCTTGATCAGCAGTTGATAGAGCAGGCGATGGCGGTACCAGTGCTGAAAACACTCATCGAGGAGATCCGCCATCTGACCAATCCGCAAATCGTGGGCTGGGATATCTGTTTCTCCCGACTATGTCAGTCAGAAGTCGACAGCAACAGCCTGGTGCAACTGGTCGCGCTGGAAAGTGAAAACTGGCCCGCCGACTCGTTCCATGAAGCGACGATGCTCCAGTTACTATCAAGTCAGGTTCCACCAGACGCGTTCCCGATCCTGCGTAACGTGATGCCTGCCTTTATTGAATGGCTTGAACGTCATCAGTTCAGTCTGAGTAGTACGACGTGGCTAAAGTGGCTGGATGTTCTTGCGATGGAACAAAGCGTCAGTCAGGCGGATATCAAGCTGGCCACAATGGTGACGGACCGCTTCCTACAAGGCTCTGTTAGCCAGGAAGCGTATCAACAGTCCGGTGCCATACTGGAACTGATCGTCGAACGCGCCAGTTCATTCCGCAACCTGCCAGCGCTGGGCGAGTTGATCGAACTCTTCCTTGATGCTCCGGTGCAGGATCGGGCGACGCTCACCTCGCTGTGGCTCAGCGTTCAGTCTTTTGTGAGCGGAATATGGGCGCGATTAGATCCGACTACTCGTACAGTGATGCGCAACTTGGCGACTGACGTGCTAGGGGAAGGTGCAGAGCGCGTATTTCCGGCTGAGCAGGATAGCTGTACGGCAGATGCAGAAGATGAATTGCCGGACTTATCCGGAGCCAGAGTGGCGATTTATAGCCTGACAGAAGGCGCGGTAAGACGCGCGAAACGGATGCTGGAAACGCTGTTCCCCGGGATCAGAGTGGAGATCAGCCATGCGCACACTGCAACCGACAAGTTGATTAATCAAGCAAAACAGGCTGATTACTTCATCTTTTCTGCAGGCAGCGCCACTCATCAGGCCTTTTACGCGGTCTCAGCACAGCGCAGAGATTTAATCTACCCTACAGGTAAAGGTGCCGGGTCAATGCTGAACGCGTTTATTGCGCACGTTCAGCAGGTCTCTGCAGTAGTGGCATAAAAAAAGGGGCAAATGCCCCTTTTTTATATATTGGCGTTCGCTGCTTTGATATAACTTGTGACCAGATAATCCGTCACTAATGAGATATCTTTCGACAGGTTCTGCAGTTCATTCCATTTACGGACGATAGGCTGACCATCAATATCCGTACCGAAGTTCCACGCGCCACTACTCCATGCACAAAGCGACTTGATGCGATTTAACTCTTCGACAAAACGAGTATAGGAAGGGATCTCAGTCCAGCCAGGTTCACCTTTATAGTCCTGATGCACCTGATCAATTTCATCCATCAGGCTACCCAGTGCAAGAATACCGACGCCGTGTAATAGGCGGGAATAGCGCGGCTTTTTGTCCCAGTCATCGGTAAACACGGTTTCCACCGCCGACCAGAAGTTATTCAGCAGTTTCACCATCTTCCCTTCATCCCCCAACCCTGTCGCAGGGTCACGGAAGCGATACAATGCTCCCTCACGAAGACTAGCATCGATCATTTTGATCATCGAGTTGTCAGCAATAACCCCATCAGGATTGGTTGCCGTTTTGATGCGCCCCGCAAGTGGACCTTCCCCGAAGTTCAGTCGTTGAGTCAGCAGCGAAGGAAACTTACGCATTTGCAGATCGGATGGCAAACGACCGTGGGTATGCGGTGCCAGTTCGTATAACAACGTTTTGGGCAGCGGTTTTGTGGAGTTAACCAGCATAAACTGCTCGCGTTGTTCTTCTGCATCATTAGCGATAAATGCAGAGACCGGCATCATAAACGAGTCGATTTCCGCATCCCGCAAAGCAGCAGTACGTTGTTGACCATCCACAATAAACCCTGGCTTCTCAAAATCCTTATCTTCGGAGAAAGGTATCACCAGATGCCCCATGTCGCCATTATCTGTAAGCGGTTCAAAACGCACACGCTTATCAAAAGCGATAATCACCGGGTTTGGTATCATCGGGTTTTTACTCTCAATATAGCGCTGAATTTCGCGAATATGGTTACGTACTTCTGGACGCTGATAACCAACCAAATTCTCTTCACCGCGACGAATTCGCGAAATCGCTGCAATTTTGCTGATCTGTTTACCTTCTATCGCAAGGCTATAGAGTTGCCTCTCCTCACCCTGTCGGATTCGCAGGGCGGGAACACGATATTCACTCATGACAGTTCCTCTGAGCGTAATGACAATGTGTGCTGTAAACGGTTGTACAACACCTGAATATTATGGAAACCGCGGCGACGGTTACGTTCTGCTCCGCGGAAAATGATGACGTTGATACCGATGGCCTGGCAAATATTGCACTGGCATTGTTTCCAAGGACGTTCTCCCAGCGTACGCTCATAATCCGCACGGATTTTATCGGCCTCTTTTTCACCCGAATGGAGGCGTTCATATGCCAGGACTGCATCAAGAGTTTTCTCAAGGGACAAAGCCCCTTTATCATATTCAAACAGGGCAGTCATGGCATCCTTTTCCAGATGTCGTGCAATATCCTGATCAATCACGCCAGATTTTATTTTGCGACTCAAGCTTGGATTCGCATCAAACTGAGGGACACGCACAGCGGTATAGGCCGGGCCATCAGGCGTATGATAGTTGTTTTTCCGATCTTTGAAGGCTTGCTGCAGCGGTGTTGTTGAGTCAATACTGGTCACACCAAACTTGATAAAGTCGGCGAAACTCTCTGGACGGGCAATGCCAAGCAAGTGAACACGTGTATCACTTTTCAGCAGCGGTTTAATCTCTTCGAGAGTCTCAAGGATCTGCGCCGTTTTCAACGGCACCATCCCCCCCATGGTGATATTTCTGTATCCCATGGCCAGCAGGGCCTCTACAGACTGACGATAGGAAGTTTTGCTCCATCCATGTGCAACGCCAAAGGGAGTAAAACAGGACTTTTGAGACTTGTTTAAAAACTCTTGAGCCAAGGTCAGAGTGATATCTTGGCGTCGGCGACATTCAGCCAATACTTCGCCACTGAATACTTCACCTGGTTTCTCATAGCCAAAGACAATGTGATCGAGAGAAACGCCATGGTTAAAGCGGGAAGTTTCGTAGAACTCAATCACCTCTTCCACACGGTATGGGGGGACGTCCTGGTTAACATAGGTGAAGGCTCCGCAATCACCCATGGTTTCCATATTTTCCGGAAGACGGAAAAAGTGCTTCATTCCATTACGGAAATAACGCAAACGCTGGGCACGGGTATATTTGCTCTCACCGCCACCAAGACCATCTACTACAGCTTTAGAAACCAGCATACCATCATAAGGATGAGGAAAAACCTCATGCGGATAATGATCGTCACGTTGACGCACGCGATGTTCGTTACGCGTTTCGCGGAAGAAGTCAAAACTGGGATCGATAAAATCCTGACTATCAGGGAAAAAATACTTTAGCTTCGACAACTTACTCTCCTGTGACGCCACTGCTAAGCCTCAAAAAACGGGGGATTCTACCATGAAACCCAGGCAAGTAGCATTAAGGTTTAGCCTCTCTAAGGGCCTTAAACTCAGCCCGAAAACGTTTTTCCTCAAATGAATTTCCCGAGTCACGAAATTCACGCAACGCATGTGTTGCACTGATACTAGGATTTTGTTCCATAAGCTTTAAAATGAATGACTTAACTTCCTCCGGGCTACGACGAATTCCTTTTTTCACTTCACGCTCAGGTAACTCCTTGAGTTCTTCTATTAACTTTTGAGATAGCTCATTTAAATCATTGAGTTGTTTTGACGTAAATTCGTTCACAATGTATTTTGCCACACTGATATTAAGCATAAGCATATTGCATCTCAACCACTGAGCTATATTTTGGTTGGTTTTGAAAAGGTATGCATTCAGCCTACTATTGATTTTTTTGGAAGTTATAATAAGCAGTTGTTTTTTTGCATCAACCAAATATTCAAGACCATTAATGATATCCAGTTCA